>OFGG01000230.1_pt1 | contig 50693 bp, 45 predicted proteins | sample 1521701 | NCBI WGS metagenome assembly OFGG01 (sample SAMEA3504081, study PRJEB24116) | mouse gut metagenome | biome: mouse gut; feature: mouse-associated habitat; material: faeces | place: Denmark | collected 2011
AGCGTCTGGCCCTTCTCCGCCGCTCCTCTGGCAACGGTGAGGATCGTGCCCTCCTTGGGCTTCATGACAGCCTTGTAGGCAGTCTCCACGGCCTTGTCCAGGGCTTCCGCAAGGATGGGGATCGTCAGGCTCTCCTCCTCCTTGATCCGCCTGGTGAAGCCGCGGAAGAGCTGTGACAGGATGACACCGGAATTTCCCCTTGCGCCCCGCAGGGAGCCGCCGGAAATGGCCTTGCACAGCCCCTGCATGTCAGCTGCGTCGCCCAGTTCCAGGACTTCCCTGGCCGCGGACATGATGGTCATGGTCATATTGGTGCCCGTGTCGCCGTCGGGGACGGGGAAAACGTTCAGCTCATTGATCCACTCCTTCTTGCTCTCCAAATTCTTTGCGCCGGCCAGGAACATCCTGGAAAGCATCCCGGCATCGATTTGTTGTAAACTCACGACACGCTCCTCCTTAATCAATCACTCTGACACCGTCTACATAGATATTGATCTTCTCGATTTCGATACCGGTAAATTCTTCCACTTTGTATTTCACGTTGCTGATCAGGTTGTCTGCCACGGCCAATATGCTGACGCCATAGGCCACGATGACATGGAAATCCAGAATCAGTTTATTGTTCTTGTTGAGCGTCACGGTGATGCCTCTGGTGATGCTGTCCATTTTCAGAAGCTTTACCAGACCGTCCTTTACGCTGACGCCTGCCATGCCTACGATACCAAAGCATTCCACGGCGACGCCTCCCGCATACTGGGCAATCACTTCATTATGAACGACAATCTTTCCCATATGGGTATTCATAGAAGAACCTTTCATAGTAACCCTTCCTTTCCTTGTCCAACAATAAAAAGCAGACATATAGATACTATTTTAACAGCTTTCCCAGAAAAAGGGAATAATAAATATTAAAATTAAAAAAAGATTTTTTTTACTTGCTTTTTCCATATATTTCTGTTAAGATACTAATGTTGTGTACAATAAAATACAAGCGTTGCACGCGCGGGTGTTGAGGAGGTGGCAAAATGGCGAAGTGTGATATTTGTGGGAAAGGCGTTCAGTTCGGTCATAATGTAAGCCATTCGAATAGAAAGACCAATGCAATGTGGAAAGCGAATGTCAAGCGGGTAAGGTGCAAGGTGAACGGCGCTTCTAAGAGGATGCATGTCTGCACCCGTTGCTTAAGGTCAGGCAATGTGGAGAGAGCGTAAGCTTTTTCGTACATTTGGCAAGAATGGAATAAGTTAGAGATTGACGTCAAAAAAGAGGCTGTCGCTGCGCAGCCTCTTTTTCTCTATGCCAGAAAGCTTATCAAACAGGCAAAGCCCTCAGCCTTCTATATGTTTCATGGTAACCTCCACCAAATCTGTCACCGCGGATTTACCCATCCCAGATATGGTTGACTCCAGCGTGCCATTGACAGGACTGGTCCATTCCTCGGAAATTGCGGAAATACCGCCTCGCATCCCTAGGATGGAACCTACTGTCGCCCCATTGCAATCTGTATCAAAACCGGTCTGCACCGCCAGGCAGATACTTTTTCCGTAATCTCCGCCGCCATATAGCAGAGATGCCGTTACCACCATGGCATTGGAAATGGTATGGCACCATCCATACAAAGTGTGTTCGTCCCAGTCCTCATGAATCCTGTCGAAGCACTCCTTTTCCCCGACTCCGTCCCGATGCCATCCCAGCACTGTCTCCAAATGCTCATAGAGCCTGGATTTTTCCGGAATCTGTGCCATACCGCCACGGATGATTTCGTGGATGTCGTCAGTCACGGCTGCGACGGCAAGCATGGCTGCCACGAATATTTCACCGTATATGCCATTCTTTACATGGGAGATAGAAGCGTCCTTCCAGGCCAGCATTGCCGCCTCTTCAGGCTTGCCCGGATTGATGTATCCAAAATAATCCCCACGGATTTGGGCTCCAATCCACTCCCTGAATGGATTCTGGTACATGGCGCTGTCAGGCGGCTGAAATCCCAGAGCGAAATTGCGGCAGGCTACTGCCTCCGCGGTATAGTAAGATGTCACAGGCTGCAGCCTCTGCCATTCCCAGGCCACGTCGCAGGGAGCGAAGCCCCTGCCATATTTCTCTATCAGAGTCTGGGCCAGCACCACATAGTTCATATCATCGTCAAAGGGCATATAGGAAATCTGATTCGCATAAAAAACCAATGGTCTTTGCTTGAAATAACGGTAATTCGTCTTCATTTCATCGGTAACATCTGTGGATCTGATATAGCGGTGCATAGGATAATTGCCAGACTGTTTCAGCAGAGGTACCAGCTCATCCGTGTGAATTCCCTCCACCGTCTTCCCTAACAGGCAGCCACAGATTCTACCCATCCATGCACCATGAACCTTCTCACGCAGTCTTTCTTTTTCCATGGAATGTACTTCTTCGCCGGAACGCCTCTCTTTGCCTTTCGCCCAGCCACTATGGGGACGCTCGCCTCTGATTCCCTCCAGGTCAGAGGGTTCCACATAAGGATATCCCTCCTTCATAGGGGCATCCAGCACGATATCAAAAAGCACGTCTGCCATCTTTACTTTGTTTTCATCAAGAGGCATTTCTGACACCGCCCGAAAGAGAGCTTCATATTGCGTGATATCCTTCCCCTCCGCCACCGACTGCCAGTATTCATTCTGCAGCTGGGGCGCATACAGCGCCTCAGTCCGCCCTTTCGTATAATCCGGTCTTAATCTCAATCCTGCACCTCCTTGCCATATAGCAAATCTTTTCGTCAATCTCTTTCGCCAACTGACACCCAGGTTCCCGGACTTCCTGCGGCTATTATGGCCGCTTCTCTTACAGCCATAATGGAAATAGTTTCCTCATGGCTTACCGGAATCTCTCCTGTATGGAAGAACTCCACCATATTTTTGATGAATCCGCCAAAGGAATCGGATTCTATGGTAAGGAATCGACTGCCGTCCGCCAGGCAAAGACTTGCCACAGAAGGGCATTCGCCGCCTGTGCACAGCAGTGACGCATTCCTGCCATCCGCCCACTCAATCAAAAGATTCGTCCATTCGCCCTGGGTCAATGCCATGACCCTCTTTGCCTCACCCTTCATCAGCATCATAATGGGTTCCAGCTGATGGATGCTATAAGTCTCCAGCCCATAAGGCCCCCAGGTATTCATGGCCATGATTTCTTTCCCCAGAAAAGCCCTGTATTCTGTGGCAAAGCGCAGCGCTGATGTGGAATAGCAGGGGGTGCCGTGCTCCTCGGCCAGCCTGAACATCGCTTCCGCGCTTCTCCTGTCAGGCGCGAAGGTCTTATCCACATAGGTTTTCTTTCCGGACATCAAAGGCAGTCTGGTCAGCTCCTCATGCATCTCGCAATTGTCCGGAGACAGCACAATCAGCACATCGCTCTTCTCCACTACCTCCTCAATTGTTTCGCATAGAGCCACGCCATACTCCTGACACCACTCCTTTGAAGTCTTTCCGGTAATAGGGCTGGGAATCTTCCCATAGGCATAAGCGATTTCCAGCTCTCCATTGCTGGCATCCCCAATCATTTTCGGATAATGATTGGCATGCCACTCATCCAGATAATAATCAATAAATCCAACTTTCATACTCTGCCGCTCCTCTTCTTTCCTTCTCAAGTCAGCACAATTTCCCTATGTTGCTCTGCGGAATCATAAATAGCCTGCATAATCTGAGAGGTCTTAACTGCTGTGTCGATATGGGATGGCAGCTTTTCCCCTGTGCGGATGCATCTGATGAAAGAGTTAATCTCCATCTCGAACATATTGGTCTCTTTCACTTCAGGAACCTCTGGCACATACTTTACAAATGTGCCGTTCTCCACGGTAAACAACGTAAAATCACCTCCATACTGCAGGCGGATTCCACCTTTATCGCCTATAAAGTCTACATAATCCTCCTGTGCGTCAATATTCTGTGCCCAGGCTCCATGTACCGTAAAGACAGGGCCGTCCGTGCGCACCAGGGCAGTAACGGAATCATCCACATCATAAATACCATCCTTTACAGGCGGACCTGCCCACATGCCACGGTAGACATACCCTTCGATGTCCCGGCCCAGCCTGCAGAATACTTCCCCGGAGACCGTTAATGGCTTAGGGTCATTCAGGCAGTACATTACCAGGTCCAGGTAATGCACGCCCCAGTCAATCAGCACGCCGCCTCCCGCGATGGCCTTTGTGGTAAAAGCACCGCCCAGCCCCGGGATGCTCCTGTGGCAGCGGAAGCTCAGATAGACATGATAGATGTCGCCCAGGCGCCCTTCCTGTATGTACTGGCGAATCAGGTTCACTCTTGTGTTGAACCGGTTCACTACACCGATATTCAGAACCTTGCCTGTGTCATGCTGTGCTTTCTGCATGGCCAGAGCTTCCTTATAAACCCTTGCTGCAGGCTTCTCGCAGAGCACGTTCTTGCCAGCCTTCAAGGCATCGATAGCAATGACGGAATGCATCAGATTCGGTGTACATACAGATAAGGCCTCCACCTCAGGGTCTGCCAGGACCTCTTTGTAGTCCTCCACTACCCTGCCGCAGCCGTACTTCTCTACCGCAGCCTGCGCCCTCTCAGGTATAATGTCGCAGAAATATTTGATCTCCGTCTCTTCATTTTTCATATAAGCGGGAATGTGCTGACTGTTAGCAATGGTTCCGCACCCTATGACTGCTACCTTCATTTTCTCCATTCTTCATACTCCTTTTCCTTATATTTTCATGATAAATCATCCTTTTACAGCACCTGTGGCCAAACCGCCTTTGATAAACCTAAAAACAAAGGGATAGAGGCACATAATGGGAATGATGGAGAACAACAGATAGCTTTTCTCCACGTTGTTCCAGTAAGTCGCAAGGGTAGGGTTCAGGCCCGATACTGATTGGGGCGACATTCCCATAAAGTTCCTGATAAAGTTGGGTACAGGGTACAGGTCTTTTCTGGAACTGATGTACAACAGGGCAGATCCGTAATTGTTCCAATATCCCACCACCTGAAAGAAGGCAATGGTCGCCACCATGGGCTTTGCCAAAGGAAGCACAATCTTGCAGAACACATACATATTTGAGGCTCCGTCCATCTTGGCTGCCTCCTCCAGCTCTGGCGGAAGGCTTTCAAAGAAGCCTTTCATCAAAAGCATGTTGTAGACCGACATCCATCCCGGTATGATCATGGCCCAGATGGTATCCATCAGATGGAGCTGATTCATCAATACAATCATAGGTGCCATTCCACCGCTAAAATACATGACAATCATGAAAAACATCATCATCGTCCGCTTTAAGGGCATGTGGGGCTTGGACAGCGGATAGGCCGCCAGGGCGACCACTGCCACGGATCCCACCGTCCCCACTGCTGTAATAAAAATGGAATTCTTGAAGGAAGCCAGGAAATCCTTGTCCGTAATCGCATATTTCACCCCCCAGAAGTCAATGTCCTTCGGCAACAGGTTCACGGTCTGCCCCGGCCTGGAGATTGCGACTGCCACCAGATTAAAGAACGGAAGCACGAAAATCAGGATTAGAATGACTGCCGCGATTTCTACGATGATTTCAAATACTTTTTCATCATTATATCTGCCGAACACATTGGGCATTTTTAACGCCACAAGCCATCTCCACCCCGCCATTTCCGGAATCAGGGAAGCACACGCCAATACCACAGGGCAGGTGACCAGCCAGAGGAATTCTGCTTTGTCGAACTTCAGATAATCCAGGAAGCCCTCTTTTGCCGAATGCCTGAAAATTCGAAATACCGCCTCTATCAGCATGACAACGGCAAATACGATATACAATATGTCGAACGCTCTATGATATTCTACGGTATATGCCCTGTCGATCAGCTCGACAAAAAGAACGCACAGCGAGCCCAGCAAACAGAACAGGAGAATCCTTCTGAGCATATGGTCTCTTTTCTCTTCTTTTGTCAGGGGAACTTTTATCTTCGTCGCCATAATCGCCGCACCTCCTACCACAATCCGCGTTTAAAGACTTTTCTGGAGATATAGTTGCCGGTCAGCACCAGCACCAGTCCCACCACCGAGTTGAACAAGCCCACCGCAGTGCTCAGAGCATATTGCGGCAACATGCCTGCCTCTCTGACCAGACGATAGGTGTAGGTGCCCAGGATATCTCCCGTCTCTTTAATATACGGCGTATACATGGCCAGCACCTGATCGAAGCCGGCATCCATGATGCCGCCTATTCTCAGAATGAACATCACCGCTATGGTGGGCATGATTCCTGGGAGGGTCACATGGCAAATCTGCTGCCACTTGGACGCGCCGTCTATTTTAGCCGCCTCTATCAAGTCCCTGTCTAACGCTGTAATGGCCGATACATATACAATCGTATTCCAGCCAAGGAATGCCCACGCTGCCGATACCACCAGCACACCCCTGAAAGTTTCGTTGCTCGTCACAAAAGCCCGGCGCTCAAATCCAAAAAAGGAGATGATATTATTGATCAGACCGGTATCGTAATTCAACAAAGTAATGAAAATGCCGCTCACTGTTATCCAGGAAAGGAAGTGGGGGATATACATCACACCCTGAAGAGTCTTCTTTACAAATTTCCCCTTCATCTCATTTAAGCAGATGGCCATGACGATGGGAATGGGGAACAGAATCACGATTTTCTGTAAGCTGATGATTAATGTGTTCTTCAGTGCCTGAAGGATTTCGGGATTGGTGAATATCTTCTTAAAATTCTCGAGCCCCACCCACTCCGCATCCAGAATTCCCTGAATCGCGCTGCTGCTCCCCAGAAGATTAGGATTCTTCTTAAAGGCCATGATGATTCCTGTCATAGGGACATAGTTGAATATGATGACAAGAATCACTGCCGGAACGTAGAACCAGAACAAATTGCCGTATAGCTTCATCTGCTTTTTGAAGCTCATACCAGTTCTCTGCGTTTTCCCTCTCAAAAGCAGTCCTCCTTTCAGTCGCAATCTCTTTGATGTTCGTTAAAGAAATCCCCTCAAGCCTCCAGACTTGAGGGGCATCTATAAGAGACGTTTTTACCGGGGCTTCACTGTGTTGAAGGCATCCTTGCTTTCCCATGTGGAATACCATTCATTGACAGCGGCAGTCACTTCATCGCCGTTATTTGCCTTCCATGCGCTCAGCACTGTCTCCAGGTCGAATTCGCCGTCATTGTACAGATTCAGGACCAAACTATCGAACACCGCCGTATCCAATGCCGTCCAGCTATTGTCATATACCTCATTGGGGGGCATCATGGTCACCGGATTCTTGATGCCGGTGCTGTCCACATTGCAATTGATGGTGGAGAAAATCTTGTTCTGTGCCTCGGTCTTTCTGGTGCGTGCCAGCCAATATTTGGAGTAATCCTCCATCCGGGTACCTGTCATGAACTGATCCGCCAGCTGCATTTCATCATTGAATGCAGGAAGAATCGGATAATACTCACCTTCCCTGATTTCAAAAGTCTTACCTTCCACGCCGATGGTCAATCTGCGGAAGAGTTCGGGCTCCAGCTTCTTGTCCACAAAGTCCACCGCTCCTGCGGCCTGGGCATCCGTACTGTGGGCAGGGACTACATAATAGCTGCTTGCATACTGTTCGCTGAATACCCTCACCTTGCTGGCATCTCCCTTGCAGTCATCGGGAACCAATGCCGCAATGTAGCCTATCGCATCATTGGTATAAGTATCAAGTACAGTGCCTTCTTCCGGCATATTGTCCGCCAACTGGGTCTCAATCGGATATGCCTGCCAATGGTAAGCCAATCCTACGCCGGATCTGCCTGACTGCAGCATGGTAATGGTATTGGTGTCCTGCGCGGATCTCTGATAATAGGCTAGGCCGGAATCATGCAGATTGTCCATATATTTCGCATAGTCCTGAAAACCGGGCTGCTCAATGGAATAAGTCAGCTTTCCATCTACCTCTGCCCAGGACTGATAGACGCCAAAGGCAGGAAGGATAGCCGGAATCTGCGTCAGAGAGTTGTCTATGGACATGGCATAGCCGTCAGAGGGTACCTTTGTAGCAAAATATTCCAGCATCTTGTCAAAGTCGGACAGGCACATGCTGTATCCGTTGTCTTCGGCCGGTACCAGAATCTCGCTGTCGGGATTAGCCTCGTTGTACTCGTTCAACCAGTCAAGCCGGAATGCCAGACCGCTGGTGCTACAGTTTTTAGGTTGATAGCCGGGAACGCCGTAAATCTCCCCATCATTTCCCCTGGCCGCTGCCCATGCATCCTCGGTCAGCGCATCTTTTAGGTATGAAGAAGCTTCCACATACTCTGTAATAGGCTTCAGCGCTCCTAAGGACATCAGGGTAAAGAACTCTGTCTTGCTGACGGATACTAGTTGGTAATCCTCCTTGAGCATGAAGATATTGGAGCGGGCGGTCTCGGCTTCCGTAGAGGGGGACAGCGTATAGGTGATGTCATATCCTGTGGCCTCTGCGATGATTTTTGCCATAGGATAGGCATTGAACTCTTCATCAGTGATTCCGGGGTCTCCCATGAAGAGATTCAGATGCGTCTCTTTCTCATAATCCGCCAGCGATTTCTCCCCACTGGTGCTTTCCGTAGAACCTGTATCGTCCGGCTCTTCGCTTTCCTGTACGCTTCCCTGCTCCGTGTTCTCGGCGGCAGAACCGGACTCTTCCACAGACGCAGAAGAAGATTTCCCATCATCCGATCCACAGCCCGTCAGCAGGGTCAGTCCCATAGCCACGGTCAATAACATTGCCAATTGTTTTTTCATACGAAATCCTCCTTGTAAATTTTATGAACATAACATTGCTCCTTGGTCATTTCTCGGCACTATCAATCCGCCTTGAAATCCAACTGTATCAGAAATATCGCCAGTTTTCTTTTGCAATAAGCGCATATTCTTATGTGTTTTAACGGTATGTCCTGAAGCATGAGCAGAAGATATTGTTCATATTTCACATTTTACACTCTTTGGCATGATAATCAATGTGAAAAATCCACTTTCTAATTGTCATTTTTGGTTATTTTATATAATCAGCCCCCTGCCGCTTCATACGTCCCGATATCTCCTCCCCTTTCAAGCCGCCGGGGAGTTTTCCCTGCTCCAGGCACATGGCAGCCGCGATTCCCGCCGCTTCGCCCATGCTATGGCAGCAAATCTGAATCCGGATGGAGGACTGGGCCACAAAGTCCGCTCCAATGCAGCGTCCCGCCACCAGCAGATTCTCCAAATCCGCACTGACCAGGCAATCATATGGAATCTCATACCAAGGTCTGTCAGGACTCCCTTCCGGCAAATCGTCCTGGAACAGCCCCTCTCCCCCATGGACGTCTACGGGATAGTTGCACTGGCTGATGCACCCGTCAAACTTCCTCTGACCCAGCACGTCCGCGGCCGTCAGCTCATATTTCGTGTGGATTCTCCGGCTCTCCCGGATGCCGGGTACCAGGGAGATATTGGAGATGTACGCATTGTCGAAGCCAGGGAAATATTTCTTGTAGAACATGAGCTCTCTGTAGATGAAAGCCTTCCCCCGCATCATAAGTTCCGTCAGCTGCAGGGGATCGCAGGCATCGGTCAGGTCAAAAAATTCCGGATTGTTAAAGGCCACTGCATCCCCTCTCCCCGGTATCTCGAACATGGTCCAGTATGCCATGCTCTGTTCTTCCAAATCCCCTAAAGCTACCGCCTGTCGGAAGATGGGCTTCAGGGCACTGTCCCTTTTCTCCACCACACATCCGAAGAGGCCACCCCCTGCCTTGCCGGATCTGGCATTCTCCGGATCTCCCAGACTGTCCAGGAATTCACCCAAGGCCGTCTTGTCCACGCCGTCCATGATATAGCGCAGACTCATGGGTTGGTTGACTCCTGTCTTCGGGTGTCCCGCATCATATCCTGCTCCTGCCAAAACCGCCAGCGAGCCATCCCCGGTACCGTCGATAAATACCTTTCCCTGGATTTTCCGGATACCGTCCTTACAGGCCACGGCTATGGCCCGGATTTCGCCTTTTTGTGTGTCTGCCGCGCAGACCTTTGCGTGAAACAGAATCCTTGCGCCGCTCTCCTGGCACATCTGTTCCAAAAGGATGCCATGAACCACCGGATCGGAAGAATTGGGGATATGCTTCTCCTGATGGTATTCCTTGATTCGCCTGTCCAGCTCTCTATGCAGATAAGAGCACCTAGGCTCCCCAGGCACCCGGACGGTCATGTAAGGCATCACTAACGCCCCTACGGCACTGCCTCCTAGATACCCCTCGCTCTCTACCAGCAGTACATCCGCCCCTTCCCTGGCAGCAGCCATTGCCGCAAAAGCCCCCGCACTGCCGCCTCCGCAGACGACTATGTCGGCGTTTAGATATACAGGGAACTCCTCCCACTTTACACAGCTCCTTCCGGCCTGTCCTTCCTGTCTGGTCCTTTCTGTCATCCTGCCTGTACCATCCTTTCTTTTTCGCCTGTAGTCCCGTTAGCCTATGAGGCTGCTCTTCTTACTCGATGAAGTCGGCCCCACGCTCTCTCATACGGGCGGAAACCTCCTCCCCTGCAATCTGTCCCGGTTCCGCTTTCCGCTCCACGGACATGGCAGCTGCGATTCCTGCCGCCTCACCCATACTGTGACAGCAGATCTGAATCCTGATAGAGGACTGGGCTACGAAATCCGCCCCCGCACACCTGCCTGCCGCCAGCAAATTGCCCAAATCTACGCTGACCAGGCTATCATAGGGGATTTCATACCAGGGCTTCTCCGGATCCCCCTCGGGCAGATCGTCCTGGAACAAGTCCGCTCCTCCATGGACATCCACAGGATAATTGCACTGGCTGATACAGCCGGGAAATTTCCTTTGTCTCAGCAGATCCATGCCGGTCAGCTCGTATTTCGCCCGAATTCTGCGGCTTTCACGGATACCCACCATCGGCGCTATATTAGAAATATAGGCATCGTCAAAGCCTTTGAAATACTTCTGATAGAACAGGAGCTGTCTGAAGATGAAAGCCTTTCCTCTCAGCTGTACTTCCGTGAGCTGCAAAGGATCGCAGGCATCTTTCAGGTCGAAAAATTCCGGATTGTTGAATGCCAGTCCCTTTTCCCTTCCGGGCACTCTGAACATCTGCCAATAGGCCATATCCTGTTCAGTCAGGTCCCCGTTTGCGATGGCTTCCCGGAACAGAGGCTTCAGGGCGCTCTCCGTCTTGCTCCATACAGCGGCATACATGCTCCCGCCTCCCCTGCCGGAGGTAGTGGCCGGATCTCCGAAGCTGTCCAGGAAATCTCCGAAAGCTGCCATGTCCACCCCATCCACCAGATACCGCAACGACATGGGCTGGTTCACGCCGCTCTTAGGATGCCCTTTGGTATATTCTGCTCCTGCCTGCACTGCCAGGCTGGCATCTCCGGTACAGTCGATGAACATCTTGCCCTCAATTTTTCGGATACCATCCTTGCAGGCCACACAGATGGCCCGAATACGGCCCTCCTCTACCTGGGCACCGCAGACTGTGGCGTGAAGCAGCACCCTTGCCCCGCTCTCCGCACACATCTGCTCCTGAATAATGCCGAAGATAATGGGATCCGCAGAATTTTTCACGTACTTCTCCCCAAAGTATTCCTCCACCCGCCTGTCCAGTTCCTTGTGCAGATAAGAGCATCTGGGCTCCCCGGGAATCCGCACGGTCATATAGGGAATCACGAGGCCTCCAACGGCGCTGCCGCCCAAGCCTCCCTGGCTTTCCACCAACAGTACGTCCATTCCTTCATTGGCTGCCGCTATGGCGGCAAATACTCCTGCCGTACCGCCTCCGCAGACGACTATGTCCGCACTCAGGTAAGTCTCCAGGCTGCCCCAGTTGATACAACTTTCTTTGCCCATCCTTTTCCTCCCCCATCCGTATTATTTTAGGCAATTTGATTTAAAATTGCCCTGTACTATATTTATAATCCATTCGTTCTTCATGAACAATGTGAAAACTGGTTACATTTATTGTCATTTTTGGCACTTTTTATTTTAGTTGCTTTTTCTTTCTTGGTAGACTATAATAAGGACACGCAATTGGGAGGATTTATCTGTATGGCAGAACGCTTAGATGTAACACGGCAGATACAGGAAAATAACAGAAAAAAACGTTACCATATGAGTATGGACTTTTTTGAAGTGCCTTTGTCGCTGGAATTGTTTGACGTTTACCAAATCTGCGATTTGGCGTGTTCTTCGGACTTTGAAACCCTGGTGCACCAGCAGGTATGCTATGAAATATCATATATCGTATCAGGGGAGGGCACTTTCACCAGGAACGGAACTTCTTATGCGGTCACGCAAAATATGATTTTTGTAGTGAACGCTACAGATACACATCATGTAAAGTCCTCCAAGCAGAACCCGCTGAGATACATGTGCATGGGCTTTACCTTCCGCAAAGACAGCAGGGATTACCCGAAATTCGAGAAGCTCGGTTCTTTTCTCGACAATCTGAAAAATCCACTGACCATAGATAATTACAAGATTTACAATCTTTTTACCTTGGCTCTGGATGAGATTTCCGCGCCCAATTTTCTTTCCATGGAAATGTTCGAGTCGTATATCACACAGATTGTCATCCTCACCTATCGCAGCCTCTGTGACCAGCCTAAGCTGCATTATACGAATCTGCTTGAGTCGGATAATACGAATCCTTTGGTCTATGCCATTACCAATTATATCGATGCCAACCTGGTAGACATCAAAAACCTGACCGACATTACCAAGGTCTTTGATTATAGTTATGGGTATCTTTCCAAACTTTTCTCCCAGACTATGGGCATGACGTTAAAAGATTATTATACCAAAAGACGTTTCGAAAAAGCTGCTGAAATGCTGACACATAAGACATCCATCAATGCCATCAGCGAGGTTCTGCACTTTTCGGATGCATCCTCTTTCTGTAAGGCATTCAAACAATATTACCATATTTCGCCGAAAAAATATCAATTATTCACAGAGGGAAATATGGCGGCAGAACTACCCCCCGAGATTATGACTGCTACATGACAGGCTGTCGCATCGTTGATTTTCCAATCATTGATGCGGCAGCCTTTTTTCGTGTATTCTGTACGTTTCAATCCCCGCAGAAGCAATTATATCCCAGGAACAGCAACAGGGCGATGATAATCAGGCCCACCAGCCGGTTGTGGGCGATCAGCATGATCAGCATGCCAATCGCTATGAGAAGAGCAACGAGTCCTATGATTTTCTTCATGATGCCTCTGGCTTCGTGGTATCACTCTATCATATGCGCCCCGGGCGCGGAAAATGTCAATCCTCAGGCTCTTCCGTGGAATGCCCCTCTTCCACGGAATGCCCTTCTTCCACGGAATGCCCTTCTTCCGTTTCTTCCTCCGGGAACGCGATGTCCACCACCTCCGCGTCAGAGATTTCTTCCATCCCGTCTGACCCGTCCTTCCCGCCCTTCTTCTTGGACTTGGTGAACTTGTCCACCAGGTCGGGGATCATGTCCAGCACCTTGGTGACAGCGTCCTGGTTCTTGATGTTCACCAGCTTGACGGCATTGTCCTTTATGACCAGCACCGCGCTGGGGGTCATCTTGCCGCCCAGGCCTCCCGCGCCGGACGAGGAGCTCTTCTGTCCGTTGCTGCCTGCCCCTGCGCCTACGCCGAAGCTCACGTCCACCAAAGGCAGGATGATGGTATCGCCGATCTTCGTGGCCTCTCCCACCACTGTCTTGGTGGACAGCACTGTATCCATGCCTCTGAGCAATGACTCTACGACTCCCTGAAACTGATTTTCTCTTTCCTTCTCTGCCATCTTCTCCTCCATTCTCATGCCAGTTCATGCCGGACTTTCTTTGCCATGCTTGCCTTGTACAAGCTCTGTGTCTTTTCAGATATTCCTGTCCGCACCGTTATGCGGCAGCGGGTTTCTTCCGCCCTGCTTTCAGCCTCCGCAGGAATATGCGCAGCTTTTTGTCCAGGAAGAGCCTCACGCCGTTTATCACGAACGTCCATACCAGTACGTGTCCGGCTATGTCGAACTCTCCCTCCAGCCTTTTCTCCTCAAAGTCCGGCGTCACGCACACTCCCGTCCCCAGCGGGGCGGACAGGATGCAGTATGCACCGTAGAGGTAGCCTGTGGTATCCGGAGAGCCTGTGCCGAAGAGCAGCCTTACTTTGACGTGCTTTGGCCGGATGCCCTTGAGGATCCGGCCTGCCCGGAAAAAGGCATGGGCGGCCAGCTGCTTTGTGTTTTCCTCCTGCAAAAGCTCCATATAATAGGATATATTCTTCCAGATTCTTTTTATTTTATCATATATATTATAGATTGTGTACTTTATCCCCTGAACTTTTTGAGAAATCTTTCCAAAGGGGCCGCCCTCCTGAGCGGTCTGCCCCTCGCCCTCTCCGCCGCTTCCGGCGGCAGGATTGGCTTCTGATCCTGTTTCCGGGGAACCTTCCGTATTGGGGCCGTTTGCGGCCTTTGCAGCATTGGGGACGGCTTCCGAATCAATTGCTTCCGGTTCCGCAGGTTCCACCGCTTCCGGCTCCGAAGGCTTTGAGGAGTCCGCTTTCCGCGAAGCCTTTTTCCTTGAGGGGGAGCCTGCATCCGCAGGGCCGCTGTCCGTCTCCTCCTGAACCGTCTTCTCCGGGGGGATTTTCATATCGAGCAGAGAAAACCACAGCGCCTTGGCCGTAAGCCGTCCGGGCGCAGGGTATCGGAACCGCACCCGCAGCAGGCCGCAGAGCCAGTTCACCTTCACGGAAAGCCGCAGGCCTTCCGCGTCTTTGCTGCCGGAGAGCCGGTAGGTGAAAGGAAAGAACAGAACCAGCGCAAGCCCCAGGAGCATCACCGCCAGCACTGCCAGAAGGACTATGCCGAGTATGGACAGAACCTTTAAAACGATTGCTAACATCGCAGATACTCCTTCAACGCGCAGTCGCCCCTGACCGCCAGGCATTCGGTTACGATTTCCTCCACCAGGGCAATGGCTTCCTCCCTGTTCTTCGCTATGCCTACCACATAGGGCGGGCATTTGCGGTAATAGGGCTGGCACAATTGTCTCGCCTCATAGACTTCCAGCTGATCGAACGGGTTGCGGGAAAGGGAAATCAGAAATACACTGGAAAAAAGGGGCTTGTTTTCCAGCTTTTTCTTTATTTTATCCAGTTTTTTCTTCTTAATGCCCTCACCCAGGTACAAATTCGGATGATATTCTAATAATACTTCTTGCTGCCCCATAGATTGCTCTTCTTCAGCTCCAGATACTCCTCGTATGCCTTTTCCAATATCTGCTTCTCATTCGCGAACTTCAGCAGATGATATGCCTCGTGGTACTTGTAATAGCCTGAATCCGAAAAGAATTCTTCCTTTTGTGGTTTGCTGTAATAACTGTCGGCCATCATCAGATACCAGTGTACTTCCTTCTCCACGATATCCTCGGGCACGTTGAACGTATATTCGCTCTTCCCGATATATTTTATGATGGTCGCCTTCGCTCCCGATTCCTCCAGCACCTCCCGCAGGGCCGTGTCCTTGTAGTCCTCCCCCTGCTCCACGGTGCCTTTCGGCAGAACCCAGCCCTCGTACTTGTTCTTGTAGTTCTTGTACAAGAGCAGGATTTTTCCACGAAAAATTACCACACCACCACAGCTTGTTGCTTCCATCATTGCAATTCCTCCTGATTGGTGTGCCACTTGCTTGACTAGGAATAGTATAGTCCAATCTCCCCGGAAGTGCAATACTTATTTTTCGCGCGGCATTCTGCCGGAGGGCTATCTCCCATCGTTAAAATAGGCATCGAAGATCCGCTTGGCGATGGGAACCGCGTAATCCCCGCCGCTGCCGGCTCCCTCCACGATAATCGTGACGCAGATTTCAGGATTCTCCACCGGCGCGAAGCCGGTAAACCATGCATGGCTGTCCTCTTTGTCGTCATTGTATTCCGCGGAGCCTGTCTTTCCGGCGGCGGTGTAGCTTAAGCCGGAGAGCTTCCTGCCGGTGCCCTCCTCCACCACGGATTCCATCAGGCCCTTCAGGATTCCAGCCTCCTCCCCGGTCATCAGGCTCCCGTAGGCGGAGGGCTCGAAAACCTTCACGATCCGCCCCTCGTCATTCTCCACCCGGTCTACCGCATAGGGCTTCATGAGGATCCCGCCGTTGGCGATGGCGCTGGTGATCATGTTCAGGTGGAGGGGCGAGATCTGGGTCCTGCCCTGGCCGATGGAGGTCTGCATCAGCTCGTTCATGGACACCCTGTCCACCACATTGGCCTTGCTCTCCGAATAGGGGAAATCGACGGGAAGCGGCCTGTTGAACAGCAGCTCCTCCAGGGTCTCCTCGAAGCTCTGCTGCTCCAGATTGACCCCGATATTGGCAAAGGAGGAATTGCAGGATTTCGCGAAGGAGCTCTCGAAGCCCACCTGCCCGTGGGTCGTCCCATGGTAACAGTTGATGCGCCCTGTGCCGGAGCTGAAATACCCATTGCACTGATAGGAATAATCGTCGTAGGTATCAGGGTTCTCCCGGATGTATTCCAGCGCCGTCACGATTTTGAAGGTGGAGCCGGGTGGATATTGTCCCTGGGTCACACGGTTCAGCAATACGGAGCTGTCTTCATCCTCCATGATGGAATCCCAGATCGCTCCGATCTCATTGGGATCGAATCCCGGATGGGATACCATGGCCAGTATCTTCCCCGTGGCCACTTCCGTCACCACGATGGCTCCCTTGTAGATATTGAGCTGGTCGTCCGCCACCTGCTGCAGCTCCACGTCCAGGGTGGTATAGACGCTGTCGCCGGGATTCTTGATGCCGGCCAAATCGTTGGCCGCCTTGTTGGCCAGGGAGGTACTGGTGTTGATCAGGTAGTAGTTGGCCAGGGCCTCCACGCCTGTGCGGCCTTTGGTGGAATAGCCCACGACATGGGCGAACAGCTTGCCGTAGGGATATATCCTGGTCTCTTCCTGGGAATCCTCTTCCCCCACGCCTTCATTCAGCCGGGTCTCGGCCAGGACATCCCCGTCCCTGGAGTAGATCGTGCCGCGGTAATTCCTGGACAGCAGAATCTCCTGCCTGGAATTGTAGCTGTTGTTGATCATCTCCTCCTCGCTGGTGGCCGTGAAATAGCTCAGATATCCGATCAGCGCAGCGAACAGCAGCCCGAAGAAGCAGCATGTGGCGATGATTTCAGGCCTGTTGGCGCTGTAGCGGGCGCTGCGGCTTTTTTTATGACTGGCCTTTTTCCCGGGCGCTGCCGGACGGCGTTTCTTTTCCTTTTCTGGCATTATGCCTGCCTCCCTCCTGCTGTAGCCTGATATAGATGCCCTGGATCAGGAAAAACATGATCATGGTGGTCATCACGGAGCTGCCTCCATAGCTGATGAAGGGCAGCGTGACGCCGGTCAGGGGAATCAGCTTGATGCCGCCCCCGATGGTCAGGAATATCTGGAAGATGTACATGATGCCGATTCCGTATACCACCAACTGGTAGAACCTGTCCCTGATCAGGGCCGACATCCGCATCATCTCCAGGAAACAGGCCACGGAAAGCAGGATGACGCAGATGCCGAAGGCTACCCCCAGCTCCTCGCATACGGAGGAAAAGATGAGATCCTTCTCCACAAAGGGAATCGCCGTGGGATTTCCCTTCAACAGCCCCATGCCGAACCAACTGCCGCTGCCGATGGCGAAAAGCGACTGGGTGATGGAATAGCCCTCCTTATCGATATAGCTCCAGGGATCGCGCCAGGTAAGGACCCTGTCCCTCACATGGCCGAAGAGCTTCAAGGCCCCCCAGGCCGCGCCGCTCCCACCCACTGCCCCGGCCAGCAGATAGAGATAATTCCGGGTGGCCGCAAATACTACAAACACGTAGCCCACAAAGAAGATCAGCGCGCTCCCCAGATCCTTCGACATCACCAAAATCACCACATGGGCCCCGGCAATGACAGCCGTCATGCCCACCCTGACTATGGAGGCATCCTCCCAGAGGGCAGCGGCCAGAAAGAAGACGAAGACGATCTTCACGAACTCCGAGGGCTGGAAGGTCAGGCCCCCTATGGTAAAGGAGATTTCCGCGCCGTAGGTGACCTCGCTGTAGAGCAGGACCATGCCCAGCATCACGATGCCCGCGATCCCGTATAACCAGGTCAGCTTCTTCAGGAAATGGATCTGGGACAGTATCCAGGGGATGAACAGGGACACCGCCAGGGACAACAGTACGATGATATACTGCCGCACCGCCTGGTTGAAGGAAATCCGTGAGATGACGCACAGTCCGGTTCCCATGAGCATGCACATATTGTTCAGCAGCAGCCGATTGGCCTTTTCATATATGACAGGAACCATGGCCACGGCAGCCAGAAGGAACACCTGTACGAACACATAGAAGAATACATACTCCATGTCTCCGCTGACCAGGGCTAGGTCCGTGAACATGAGCAGCTGAAGGAAGAACATGATGATGTTCTGTATCGTGTAAATGCCTGTGCTCCGGGGGGCGCCCTGCTTCCACGCCGTCCCTTCCACCAGGCAGGCAAAGCTGCACAGGGTATAGACCGCCATCAGCGCCGGTATGATATATCTGGAAAGCTCTGTGATATATTCCCGCATCTTTTTCCTTTCTCCATCCAATCGTAAATCTTTTCACACTGCGCCGCGCTTTTCGTGGGCGGTGGTGTAGTCTTTCAGCGGAAAGGGCATTCCCCTGAAAAAAGCGTCCAAGAGCCGCTTTACCTCCTCCGGGGATTCCAGGGTGAAGTCCATCCGCGGATCCACGCGTCTCTTCCAGCCGACAGGCTCCCGCTCCCCGGCATGCCCCTCTTTGGAAAGCTTCTCTTTCATGGAATGCCGCTCTTCCATGGAATGCTTCTCTTCCATATACAGCGAAAAGGGGACGCTGTTGTAGATGATGTTCATGCAGTGCCGACAGTCGATCAGAACCGGAAACTCCTTTCGGTATCTGTCCGTGAGGCTTACGATTTCCCTGTTTTCCTTCCCTTTCCCGCACTCTCCCGCAGTCCTGCGCAGACAGTTGGCCGTGACCATCATAGGAATCCGGCTGTATACGATTTTCTCGCAGGAGAGCTTTTCCGAAAGGCCCTTCCGGCAAAGCCCCTCCCAGAGATGCCTCTGGGCGGAGGCGTTCAGCTCATAGGGCAGACAGAAGCCTTCCGCCAGGGCGGACAACTCCTCCAGGGAGGAATCGTTCCACGCGTAGACGCCTGCATCCGTCCTGACAGACAGAGCGGCCTCTTCCACAGGGCGCAGACTTCCCCCTGAAACGCCCGCCTCCTTCTCCTCGGGATCCCCTTTCTCCCCGGGATGCTTTTTCTCCCCGGGATGCTTTTTCTCCCCGGGATGCTTTTTCTCCCGTAGGAAGCCAAGTCCGTCCATGGAGCGGACCAGGAAGCCCCGGAAAAGGCCGCTCTCATGCACTTTCTCATATAATTCCTCCAGATATTCCCCGTCCGTCTCCCGCAGGATATAGGGAAGCGCCGCGAACAATGCCCCGCTGCCAGAAAGGCCCCTGCAGATGTCCGCTATGTGGGGCCACTGCTCTGTGAGCAGGTCGCCGTCCACATAGATCCGCCAGGGAGCGTCCATGGGATTTGCGGCAATCCACTCTCCCAGCGCCTTAAGCTGCCCCATGGTGCGGACATAGAAAGCGTAGCTGCGGGGCGAGGGCTGTTGGGACCTGCCCTTCGATAGTTCGGCTTCCGAAGACAGGAGTGCAGTCCTCTCCTCTGCTACAGCATTCGTCTTTACCGCGGGTTCGGCTTCCGAAGACAGAAGTGCAGTCCTCCCCTCTGCCACAGCGTTCATCTCCGCCGTGCACTCCACCGTCCTCTCCCCCTGCAGGTTCTCCCGATATCCCCTTGCCCGGAGGATTTTCCGTTCCAGCTCTGCCACGGCCATCCTGCGCAGCTCATTGATCCGCTTCAGCGGGTAAAAGCTGTTCGGATCCATGGAAATCTCAGCCCCGTCCGCGCAAAAGGCGCTGTCCCCCAGACGGCAGAGCAGCTTCCGGACATTTTCCTCGGTGATGGGCTGCTTCTGGGCCTGCGCCACAGGCTCGCCCTCCGCGCCGGCGGACAGACGTCCCAGGGAGGGGCACTGCGTTTCCAGCGTTACCTTCGCGGGCCTGCCCACATGGAAAAAGGCCCTGACCTTCACAGGCAGCTTCAAATGGGCATCCAGGTATCTCTCCCGTATCCGGCACAGCACCCGCTCATCGCTCTCCCGGTAGGCGGGGCTGTCGATGCTGACCATATCCCGGCCGTTTCGCCTGAAATAGTAACCGTCCTGAAGGCCGTCCCGCACATATAGGGAGGCCAGCTCCCGCCTGTCCTCCTCGCTGACCCGATATTCTTCCGCGGCCTCCCGCGGCCCCATCCTGCTCCTCAGCGCATAGTAATTGTCGATGCAGCGTCTATAGATATCCGTCACGCCGGCGGCATACTCCGGCCGCTTCATGCGCCCTTCTATCTTAAAGGAATCGATGCCCGCCTCTATCAGCTGGGGGATATGCTCGATAGTGCACATATCCTTCAGGCTCAGCGGATAGCATTCCTTACAGCCCTTCCCCCCGTTCACCGCATAGGGCAGACGGCAGGGCTGGGCACAGCGGCCCCTGTTTCCGCTGCGTCCCCCCAGGATGCTGCTGAACAGGCATTGTCCCGAATAGCAGTAGCACATAGCGCCGTGGACGAAGGCCTCCACCTGGACGCCGGACTCTTCCCGCATGGCGATGAGCTCCTCCAGGCCCAGCTCCCTGGCGGGGACAATGCGGCTTGCGCCCATGTCCTTCAGCAGAGAGGCCCCCCACCGGGAGCAGATGGTCATCTGCGTGCTCACATGGAGTTTCAGCCCGGGGAACCGCTCCCGGATAAAGCGCAGCACCCCTAAGTCCTGGACGATCACCGCATCCAGCCCGGCCTCATATAGGGGGGCCAGGTAATCCTGGAGCAGCTTCATCTCCTGATTCTTCAGCAGCGTGTTCACGGTGAGATAGATCTTCCGCCCCAGGAGATGCCCATAGCGGATGCACTCCAGAAGCTCCTCCGTGGTAAAATTCTCGGCGTAGGCCCTGGCACCGAACTGGTTTCCGGCCAGGTAGACGGCGTCCGCGCCCGCGTGGACAGCCCCATAGAACCCGGCCGCGTTCCCGGCGGGCGAAAGCAGTTCGACTCTGTCATTCTTTTCCATAAAAAACTCCCCTGCGTCAACAGCCTGTAAGCTATAGCAGCCTATAATGAAAGAAGCTGTCCGGGATTCGGACAGCCCCCTATTACTTTTTCTTTAACTCTGTTTCCAGACGCACGATTTCTTTCTCTCCCTCGTTCTGGGCCTTCTGGAGCGCCCTTACCTGCTCCTCCACGCCCTCCATCTTGATCTGGGTGGAAATCAGTTCATGCCGCAGGTCGTACAGCTCCTTGTCCTTGGCCGCCAAATCCTCCTCCAGGGCGGATATCTGCTTCTTCGCCTTGAAATAGTCATCAGCGATGTTCAATTGGAGCAGCACCCCCTGGGTATCCGCAGGCTGCCGTTTGAACCCGTCCAGCTTGCTGTACTCGTTTATCTTGTTGTTGATATAGGACGCCACCTTTTGCAGATATTCCTCACTTTCATAACCGCTCAGAGTGAATACCTTGCCGCCGATGATTACCTCTGTGTCTGTCTTGGAAGACGAAGCCATGCCCCCACCCCTTTTGTGAAAATATGTTTCCCTTTTTGTCCACTCACATTATATCTCATAATGGGGTGACAGGCAAGCATTAATTTCTCGTCCGCTTCGTTTCCGCTATACTGTGAAATCATTGTACTGTGAAATCATACGTTAATATTGCTTCGTAGTCATAAAATATAATAGTCAGGGTATGGCTGCCCTTAGGAATAGTAACGGCCCGATCCTTCACGGTAAGCGTCAGCACATTGCTCTCAAAATCTCCTTCAGAGCTATATTTTGCCTCAAACAACAGCTTTCCTGCGATTCCGCTAATCTGTGTCAGATTATTGTCGTAATACCCCTCTACATCCTGGTTGAACACCACCTTAAGCGTCGCGCCATCGGAAGCCTTGAGGACCTCCACGCCTGTAATCATCGGCTTCTCTGTATCGTCCGGAGCCGGAGCCGTGTACTCGGGAATCTGCTTATAGCTGTAGAAAGACTCCCTGTTGTTCCGTTCGTCCTCCGACGCATAGCAGAACCATTGCCCCGCCTTCGCGCCCTTGACCGTTATATAATTCAGGCCGTATCCAATGGAGACCTTCGTGCCCTGGGCGTAGATCTGGGCGGGATCCTTGGGGGCGATCGTACCTTCTCCGTCCACCTGATCCTGGATTGCATAGTAAAGGCTTCCCGCTTCGTCAGAGTTGACGGTGACCTTTATCGTGTCCTCGTCTACCCACTCGATGTTTCTTGCATCCACCCTGGGCGCCTGCAGGTCAAGGTAGCAGCTTCCCTTTAACTGCGTACCGTCCTTCAGGGTGATCAGAATCGTATAGGTATTATTGCCCTTGGGGATGCTGCCCCTCTGCATATACACGCGGTAGATCCTGTTGTCCGAGGTCCTGACCTCCCCAAGCGTGGTCTCGTTCTGGGGACAGCTTATGTCAAACTGGTCCAGAGTCAGGCTTTCCGCAGTGGCAGTCTCCAGCTCTATCTCGAAGCCATACAGGAATTCGCCGTTCCACTGCTCCTCGGCGAACGCCTCTGCTCTTTTGATTGTGGTGGCCGTCTCCTCATGGACTTCGCTGGCAATGGAAAGGCTGTTTACCAATGTGGCCCTGTCCTCTGTATCGACAGCCATATAATACATGGTGTACGACACGCCCCCGGCCAGGCCGGAAACGGTAAAGCTGTTCTCATGCTGCCTCATCTCCGTTCTGACGCCATTGCCGATGAGTTCGGATTCTGTGGGCACGGATCCCCCTGCCGCCCGGGCCGGGCCGGACGCGTTTTCCCTCAGCATATAGTAAAAATACCCGGGTGCGTCCGAATTATAGGTGATCCCGGCCTCACCTGCGCTGGTGCGGACGGCGCCGATGCCCGAAATCTGCGGGCAGTCCGTCCTGTAGGTAAAGACCTTGGAAATCGTACTGCCATCGGGCAGCGTAATCTGGATATCGTAATCCTGATCCCTGTAGTAGGTCGTGGTCAGGTCATAGACCCTGTTATCGTTGGTGGACACGGACAGTATCGTCATATCGGAGCCGCCGCTGTTACATATGATGCTGAAGGCTTCCAGGGTGAGGGGCCGTTCCGTCTCCCGGCTCAGAATGACCCTGATGCGGCCGGTGCCTGTGACTTCCACGCTCTGAATCTCAATGGCTTCTTTTTCCGGTTCTTTACCCGGCTCTTGTTCCGGCTCCGAAACATCGGGGGATTTCGGCGGCTCATTTTTCTGGGCCGGTGCCTGTGTCCGGGCCGCGATTACGGCAGCCTCGCTTCTGCCCTCTCTCCCCTCCTGCTTCCCATATGTCTCATAATGCCGATAGGCGGCCAATATGTCCATGCCGAAGGCCTCCTGCAGGTCGCTGTATCTGTTAAGGTAATCCACCGGGTCGAAGTCCGTCCCGTTGTCCCTGTGCTCGAAAGCCCCATAGGTAAGATAGTGCTCCACATAGGCATCCCAGTCGTCCCCAAACGCCTCCTGGAGATCCGGATATTTCTCCCTGTATTCCACAAGGTCCAGCAGCCCATTCATGTTCCTACCTTCCGAAAGGCCGAAGGTCATGAAATGCTTCAGCAGAGCCGCCCTGTCATAACCGTATGTATCCCGGAGGTCCGGATAGTTCTCTGCGTAATAGCGTTCATCAAAAACGTCCTCTATGCCTGCCCCTCTGCCGTTTGCCGCCTGGACATAATCGATGCTGGTCATCGCCAACACGCCAGCGGCCGCCACGATGGCAAGCCTCCTGCCCTTTCTCGCCGCCTTTGCCAATCTTTTCCTGACTGTCTCCGTCATTGCCCTGTTTTCCTTTCCTTCTTTAACCTTCTTCAAGAGCACTTTCGAGGTCATTGATTTCCTCGCATTCTACATTATCATAATGCTTTTTCGTCCTCGCGTCAAGTGATGAATTGGGCATTTGGATAAAGTCAGGTCTTTCTGTCTCAGGCCAGGAATCTGTCCACAATCTGCTGCCTGTATTTCGGCGACAGGGAGGAGAAGAACGCGGAATACCCCGTCACCCGCACCACCAGGTCTGGATCGCTGGCCGGATCGGCGTGGGCCTTCAGCAGCCTCTCTTTGGTCAGGCAGTTCAGATTGATCAGCGTCCCTCCCATGTGGTTGTGGGCATGGATCAATGTCTCCAGCGCCTCCACGCCGCCCTCCTTGGTAATCATGGAGCTGTCCACGTCCAGGTGCAGCGGGGAGGAATTCCCGTAGCCCGGCTGGAGTCTGGCCACTGTATTGGCCTTCAGAGAAGGGGCAAAGGTATGCAGGCCGCTTGCGAACCCGGGATCCGGCTCATTGGAGTGGGAAATGGGCTCCCCCGCTTTTCGGCCGTTGGGCGTGGCCGGAAGGCACTCTCCGTACCTGACGATATCTCCGTGGGAGAACATGCCCGCCACCACCTTCAGATGATGCTTCGGGGTAGGCTCCTCCATGCACAGATCCACGAACAGGTTCCGGATCCGCTCCGCCCACTTCATGGAAGGGGAATGGGGCGCCCCCAGCCTGTCTATGTTCTTCAGCATCAGCCGTATCCTCTCATATCCCTGGTAATCCGCTTCCAGAGCCGCATACAGTTCCGGATAGGTGAGTGCCTGCTCCGTCTCGATCCGCTGCCCCATGGCGGCAAAGGAATCCGCCACCGTGGCCAGGCCGATGCCGTCTATGTTCAGATCCATGATGTCCACGCCGCCCTGGGCGCAGTTCAGCCCCCGCTCTATGGGCCCGTGCATGAACAGGTTCAGCACGATCTCCGGCGTGTCCTGTGACACATGCTCATAATGCCAGTCGTACCCCTCCTTCACGCAGTCCACCATCACCTTCAGATGCCCGGCGAACAGCTCCCACAGCTTCTCCGTCCCCGGCTGTTCCATGCCCTTCATCTCCTCCATGGCGTGGCAGAGGGCCATGGGCATGCTGATCCTGGTCACGTCCTGCAGGGGGTATTCCACCCCGGGAATGGCCGTCCAGTTGCAGCCGCATTTCACCCGCATCCGGGCCAGCTCCCTGGGGAAGCCGTTCCTGGCGAATCCCTCCTCGCAGCCCTGGCTGCAGGAATAGCACACCCCTGTGCCGTCCTCCATGTTGTATTCCAGGGATCTGCGCAGAAGCGTCCCGTCTATCCCGTCATGGACGCGGATCCCCACATTGGAGGGAATCTTCAGGTAATGCACCGCGTCCAGGATGAGGAAGCTGACCCTGCTGGTCAATTCCGCGTCTCCCGTGGGCGTCAGGCCGCCGATCTGGGAATAATGGGTATCGTTGAAGAACAGGCTGGCGAAATACCAGACGGCCTCCTCGTCCGTAAGGCCCAGCTTTTCCCTGTCCCTTTCATAATAAGGCCGGAACAGCTCGTCCATCTGCCCCAGTGCGCCTCCGGCGTAGTACATTCTGTCGATGCACTGGAAATGGGCCGTGAACTGGCAGGCCTGCCGCAGGGTGCGGGGCGGGTTCTCCAGGAGCCATGCATTGCAGTCCGTCACCTGGGCATAATGGGCCCGCAGCTCCTCCGATTCCGCCTCCTCCGCCATCTTCCCGGCGGCCTCCACATGCCGTCCGATCCATTCCAGGACTCCTAAGAGGAGCTGCTCCTCCCCCTCATAGAAGGCCGGATTCCCGTGGACATTCTTTTCCTTATAGAACCTCACCTTCTCCAGCAGCCCCTTCCACCCAAGCTCCAGTCCGATCGTCAGGTCGGGGCACAGATGGTTCATGCCGCCGCAGCCGTGCTGCAGGATATTGTATTTCTCATGGACGGGGTAGAGATGCTTCGGCCTGTTCTCCTCCCGCAATCCGATCTCCATCCACCGGGACAGGTTCCCCGGCCAGCAGGTGGCCAGGGCGCTGGCGGGATTGCAGTACACGGGCATCTCGTTCAGGATCTTCCTGAAGTTCTGGCCCAGAAGCTCCATGCCGTATACCATGCCGTCCTCCCGGGTGATGGGCTGGAACTGAAAATCCGGGAAATCGATGAAGCCGTGGTCATCTATGTCCAGATGCCCCAGATGCCGGATTTTCTCCTGATTAATCTGTATCTTGTCGCTGTGGAGCCTGTCTATCCGCTCCCGTATTTTTGCCGACAGAATTGTCTTCTCTATGTCAAGCATATGCTCCCTCCTTATCCTCTATATACCCTCGGAATCTCTAAGCCGCACTTCCAGGGCTCCATTTTCTGCCAAAAGATTCCGAAAGCCTATCTATCCGAACATCTGCTGATATTTTTTCAGTGATTCTCCATCCACTTCCCGGAAGGCTTTCTGGGCAAGGGGCTCCAGGAGCAGCTCCGCTTTCCCCACGCCCATCCTGTGGTAGCCCAGCAGCTCCACGTCGCGGATTCCGTTCTCCCACAGAAAATCTCTGATGAAAGGAAGCTCGCCCGCGTTCAGCTCCTCTATCACAGGAATCCGGATTTTGATCTCCTTCCCGGTTCCCGCAAGCCGAAGCAGGTTCTCTTTGATCCTCTGGTTGGACGCCCCTGTCAGCTCCCTGTGCACCTCTTCGTGAAAGGCCTTCACATCGTACAGGAAGAGATCCGTATAGGGCAGGATCCGCTCAAAAGACTCATAGGGCACATTCCCTGCGGTGTCCACCGCCGTGTGGACGCCCTTTTCCTTCAGCCGCCGGAGCATCTCTTCCAGGAAATCAGGACAGAGCATGCATTCCCCGCCGGAGAAGGTGACCCCGCCGCCGCTTTCCTGATAATAGGGCATATCCTCCAGCAGGTCTTCCAGCAGCTCCCCCGCCGTCATCTCGCATCCGATTCTGCTGAGGGCCTTTGCGTAACAGCCCCTGGCGCATTTTCCGCAGTCCAGGCAGTCCTCTCTGCGGTAGAGCAGCCCTGCCTCCGGGTCGGGCAGGAGACACAGCCCCGGGCAGTTCCGGATGCAGCTCCCGCAGCCGATGCATTTCTGCCTGTCGAAGGCGAGCTGGGGCCTGCGCTCATAGGACTCCGGATTGTGGCACCAAAGGCAGCGCAGATTACAGCCCTTGAAGAACACTGCCGTCCGCACCCCGGGCCCGTCAAATACGGAGAAGCGCTGTATGTTGAAAATCACTGCCGTCTTCTTCTCATCCAAGGGAAACACCTCTTCCAAGCACATGCTTCACTGCCCTCTCAAAATCCTCTTTCAGCAAATCCGCTCCCTCCAGCCCGATGTGCAGACGCACCAGGCCCTTCTTCATGGTCTCATTGTCCCGCTCCAGGTCGGCTCCCACCGGGGAGGCAAGGCTCTCATAGCCGCCCCAGCTGGGCCCTCTGTAGAAGAACTCCAGCGCCTCCACGATCCTGTGTATCTGCTCCCCGGGCAGGTCGAAGACCACGCTCATCAGCCCGCTGGCCCCCGTCATCTGCCGCTTCGCCAGCTCGTACTGAGGATGGGTGTCCCAGCAGGGGTAGATCACCTCTTTGACGATGTCCAGCTCCTGGAAATAGGCCGCCATCTCCAGGGCGTTCTTCATGTGCTGCGGCATCCTGACAGGCAGCGTCCGGATGCCGCGCAGCATCAGCCAGGAGTCGAAGGGGCTCATCACGGCCCCGAACAGCTCCCTCTCATTCTGGGCCATCTGCTCCACATCCTCCCTCCGGCCTACCACCACGCCGCCGATGATGTCGCTGTGGCCTCCCAGGTATTTGGAGGCGGAATGCACCACCATGTCAATGCCCATGGTCAGGGGCTTCTGGAAGATCGGCGTGGCGTAGGTATTGTCGATCACCGTTGCCGCATGGTGTTTTTTCGCGATTTCCGCAATCCTTTCCAGGTTCTGCACCAGGAAAAGGTATGTGGAGGGGCTCTCCAGGTAGATCAGATCCGTCTGTTCGCAGACCGCCGCTTCCAGCTCCTCCGGATCCGTGCCGCTGACGAAGGTGACCTTTATCCCGAACCGTTTCATGTACTCCGACAGGAAACGGCGGGCCGGGCCATAGATGCTCGCCGTTGCAACTACGTGGCTGTCTTCTTTTATGTAATGCATCATGGCCGCGCTGATGGCTCCCATGCCGGAGGAGAAGCACTTCGCCGCCTCCCCCTGCTCCAGGGCGGCCACCTTCTGCTCCACCACCTCCGTGGTAGGGTTGGACACCCTGGTGTACGCGTACCTGCCCTCCAGCCCGCCTTCGTTCCCCTCGCAGTCAACGAACAGCGAGGTCTGGAAGATGGGCGTGTTCACCGCCCCGTGGAACCTGGCCGGGTCCTCCCCATAGTGGGTACAAATCTCTTCCGCTCTCATTTTGGCACCTCTCTTTTGTCCTGTTATTCCTTCACCGCTCCCGCGATGTTTTCCACGAAAATCTCCTTCATGAAGCTGAAAAGAAGGATGGCGGGAGCCATGGCGATCAGCGTCCCCGCCGCCACGTTCCCCCAGTTGATGTCATATTTTCCGATCATGGAATATATGGCCACCGTCAGCGTCTTCCTGGCGTTGGCGTTGATGTACAGCACGGAGGTGTACACATCGTTCCAGCAGGCCAGGAAGACGAAGATGAACACGGAGAACAGCCCCGCCTTTGCCAGAGGCATCACGATCAGGAAAAATGTCTTCACCCTGCCGCAGCCGTCCAGCAGCGCCGACTCCTCCAGCGCCTTCGGAATCCCCTTCATGAATCCGATCAGCAGTATGGTGCCGAAGGGAATCTGGCCTCCCGCCAGGATCAAAATCACCGTGGACAGCCTGTCCACCATCCCCAGCCTCGTCATCAGGATATAGAGGGGCGCGAACCCCACCGCGCTGGGAAGCATCTGGGTCATCATGAAGATCATGAAGACCGCAGGCTTGGACTTGAATTCCATCCTGGAAAGGATGTAGGAGGACATTCCCGCAATCAATACCACCAGGCACGCTCCCGCCAGGGCCACCGTCAGGCTGTTGCAGATATACCTTCCAAAATCCCCCATCTGTATCACTTCCCTGTAGTTGCCAAGCGTCGCCTCCCTGGGGAGATAACGCACGGGAAATTCATACAGCTCCCTGCTCCCCTTCAGTGAAGTCAGCAGGAGCCACAGAAACGGGAACACCGTAAATACGAAGAACAGCGCCAACAGGACATACCTGCCTGCCAGCGGAAAGATATTTCCCCTCTTCCCCATCATTCGTCACCGCCTTTCAGAGTATTGGTGCACGCCAGATAGATGCCCGTAAAGACCAGGGTCACCAGCCACAATACCACGCCTGCCGCCGATACCATGCCGTAGTCGTTCCCCTTGATCACCTCCGTCATGATATAGCTGGAGGCGATATGGCTGCTGCCCGCGGGCCCGCCCTGTGTCATGCCGAAGATCAGGTCAGGCGCGTTCATGGTCTGCACCGCCCGCATCAGCACCATCAGCAGCAATATGACCCGGATGGAGGGAAGGGTAATATAGAAGAACTTCGTAAGGGGCCCGGCCCCGTCTATGGCCGCCGCCTCATACATCTCCTGGGGGATGGTCTTTAAGGCCGCCATGGTAATGATGGCAAAAAAAGCCATTCCTGTCCATACCTTGGCCACCATGACGCTGCCCAGGGCATAGTCCGGGTTGGACAGGAACCCTACCTGCTGCTCCACGATTTCCAGGCGTATCAGGATATCGTTGATGACGCCGTTGCTCCCGTTGAACATCCACTTCCACATGATGCCTACCATGAAGCCCGACAGCGCCCAGGGCATGAACACCACACATTCGTAGAACTTCTTACCCCGGAAGGGCTTTTGCAGCAGCAGGGCGATGCCGAAGCCCAGGACGAACTCCAGGGCCACGCAGCCCACCACCCACACCAGCGTGTTCTTCCAGGTTCCCAGATATGTAATGTTGGAGAACAGTCTGCGGAAGTTCTCCAGGCCGTTGAACTCCCTGCTGAAGATGTTGTAGGCCTTCACGTCCTGGAAAGCCATCACCACGCCGTCTACAGCAGGGTAATACAGCATCACCAGAATCATGAACAGCCCAGGCAGAAGGAACAGAGCGATGAACCATCTGTCCCGGGCCTTCTTTGACAATTTGATTTTCTTGTTATGCATCTGTCCGATCCTTTCTCCTGACGTCAAAAGGCTGCCCGAAGCCGTAACCAGCCCGGACAGCCTCCTCGTCGGATTGCCTGTGCCTGTCTTACTGGGCGAACCTCTCCTTCACCCATTCGCTGTCCTGCGACCAGCTATAGAAGGATGCAAGGGCCTCGGCGCATTCCTCGGGCGTGGTCTGCCCCAGGAGCATGGCCTGCACTGCCGGATCCGCTGCCGGGCCGAACTGGTTGAGCTGCTCCAGCTCTTCCTCGGTGGCGAACCTGTTCTCGCCGCCGTCCACATACCCCACATAGGAATCCGGGTCTGCCGCCATATCGATATAGCATCCGTAATACCCCTCGCTGAAGAAGGGATCCTCCTGGGCCGTGGTGTGGATGGGAATGTTCCCGTTCTTCTTACAGAAGGTGGTGTTCCCCTCCACGCTGGAGAGCGCCTTAATCACTTCCCAGGCCGCCTCCTTGTTCTGGGAGCTGGACGCGATGCCCCAGCCCGCGAATCCCGCGGGGAAGAGCGCCCGGCCGCTGGGGCCTACCGGAAGGGGCGCAACGTCCCAGGTGCCTTCCTCCATATACTCCTCGCAGGTGGCGATGACCTCCGGATCCTGGATCAGCATAGCCGTGGTGCCGGAATAGAAGGCCTCCACCATCTCCGCATAGCCCCAGGCGATGGAATCCGGATGGGAGCCGTCCTCGTAGAGCTTCTTATAGAAATTCATGGCCTCCGCCGCCTCGGGCTGGAGGTATACGCTCCTGCTGTCCCTGGAGATGAAGGGAACCGCGATGTCCACCTTCTCCGGATCCGCAAAGGAAAGAATCGTCATCTGCAGGAAGCCGGTGGTGCCTGCACCGCCCCGGAAGGAATAGCCGTAGCGGTTCTGGGAAGGATCCGTCAGCTCCACTGCCGTATTGTAAAGCTCCTCCCAGGTCCCGGGAACAGAGAGGTTCTTCTCCTCGAACCAGTCCTTCCGATAGAACAGGGCCCTCTCGTACACGCCATAGGGGATGGAGTACACATTTCCGTCATAGGAGGTGAGCTGGGCCTTCAGGAATTCGCTTACGCTGCCCCAATCCTCCCAGCCCTCCACATAGGAATTCAAAGGCTCGATGAATCCGTTGGAGATGTGGGTCACCGGCACGGAGTCCACCTCCACGATATCGATGCCCTGCCCGCTCTGGAGCATGGTGGAGATCTTCTGCTGTGCCTGATCTGCCGGAGGCGAGATGATCTCCAGTTCTATATTAAGGTCCGCCACCAGCTCCTGGATCAGGGCGTCTCTGGAGGGATTCCCCAGGTAGGTCACCATAGTGAGCTTTGTTTTTTCCGTGGAGCCGGAAGCGCCGGCATCCGCTCCCTCATTGGCCCTGCTTTCATCCGCCGTGGATTCCGCGCTGCTGTCCTGTGCGCTGTCCGGCGTACCTGCGGCATCATCGCCGCCGCATCCTGTCAGCAGAGCGGATACTGTCATTATTGCCGCCAGAAACACAGCGGCCACCCTGCCTTTTTTTCTTCTTGCCATTTCATAGTCCTCCTTTTTGTTCTGGTATCCTTACCGTCTGCCTCCAAGCTTGGCTACGAGGCCATTATAGCAAAGTGATGCCGGGTGTGGAAATATATATTTTTCACCTCATATGTGGAAAAATGTCAGATTTTCTGCCAAAACTGTGATAAAATTCCTCTTTATGCACATTATGTCCTATAGTATAATAATGGCACACGGAAATGTTCTGGATATAGCATGGAAGAAGGGCATTTCAAGGAAAAAATAGACAAAAAAGGAAATACTGCCATGAAGCTTATCCGTTCCCCCTGGAAACACTATCTCTACCACACAAGGCTGATGCACAAATTCCTCTTTCTCCTAATCGTGCTGCTGCTGGTGGAAATCGCCGTGTCGAATTTCTTCTTCCAAAATAATGCGAAGAACCTGCTGACCAAAGAAATCCAGGCCACGTCCAAACAGTTCATCGAGCAATACATGGACAATATCGACTACAGGCTCACCAAATTCAGGACGATTCTGAACAATCTGAGCGGCGACCGGCAGATTAGGCAGGTCTTGGCGAATCCATCGCCCACACAGGCAGACATGGAACAGGCGGATGCGCAGATCCGCCAGATTCTGAACAACCAGTTCCCCTACGGCCTCTATGGACTCACCTTCTATGCGCTGAAACATCCGTCAGACTACAGGAGCACCTTCATAAAGCCCCTGGACCAGGAGCAGGCACAGTGGAAGGACCATCTGGAGAGCAGCGATTTCGACCATTTCTTCCTGCATGAGGAGGGCCGCTATTCCGTAAAGCTCCTCTCCGTCCTGAAGCCAGTCTATTCCCCGGACGGTTCGGAGGTCACCGGCGTCATCAAGCTGAGCCTCTTTCCGGAAAAAGTCTTCAAGCCGGTCAAAAGCGTGGACGGGAAGACCTTCCACCAGGTCTTCATAATGGACAACAGGGGAAACTACATCTATGGGGAGGAATTCCCTGAAATGGAAGAATATTTCCGCTTTTTCCATGAGAATTACGACATCATCTACAACGGCTACCCTGTGGCGGATTACCAGGGGCAGGACGGAATCTATCTGACCAGCTCCAACTCCGCCTCCGGCTTTCGCAGCGTCTGCTACCTGGCATCGGCCAGCTCTATGGAGAGCATCGAAAAGCTGAAGCAGACATTGATTACGGGAAATCTGGTGCTGACGTTCATCACGCTGATTATCGGCTTCCTGCTCTCCGGCAGCATAGACAGGCGCTTTTCCATCGTCCTGGGCAAAATAAAGGAGGTCAGCCGGGGGAATATGAAGATTTCCGCTTCTGACCTGGGCAGCGATGAGATCGGTATCTTCGATGCCTCCTTCACCGACATGGTGAATCAGGTGAACCGGCTGATAGAGCGCAACTACGTGGCTGAGATCCGGAAGAAGGAAGCGGAGTTCATGGCCCTCCAGGCCCAAATCAACCCCCATTTCCTGTTCAACTCCCTGGAGATTGTCAACTCTCTGATCGAGGTAGAGCGATATCAGACGGCCTGTGAGGTCAACGCCAGGCTCTCCGACCTGCTCCGTTACAGCATCAACCACAATTCTTCCGGCACCGTCACCCTGGCGGAAGAGATTGCCTATATGAACAATTATGTCTATATCCAGCAGATCCGGTTCGAGAATAAGTTCTCCTTCCGGACAGATATCGATGAGCGATGCCTGGGCTGCCATATCGTCAAGCTGGTGTTCCAGCCGTTCATCGAGAACAGCATCCAGCATGGTCTGCGCGGCATCCATTCCGGCGGCTCCATACGGTTCTCCGTCAGGATGGAGGGCGAAAACCTCCTGATATCCATCGAGGACAATGGAAAGGGCATGGAGACGGAGAAATACGCCGGTCTCATGGCACACCTGGACAAAGAGGACATCGATGATTTTCAGAAACAGAACGAAAGCATCGGAATCCTGAACATCCATTATCGGCTGAAGCTGAAGTTCGGCGCCGCCTACCGGCTGTCCATCACCACGAAAGAAGGACAGGGCATGTGCACGCGGCTCCTGGTTCCACGCATATGAGAGGTATCTTCATGAAACTATTGATTGCAGACGACGAGACGCTGATTCGGGAAGCCATTCTTGCCAGGCTGAAAAAAGGGAACTATGCCTTCGACGAAATCTTCCTGGCCGCGGACGGCCTGGAGGCATGGGACATCGCCCGGAGGGAGCGCCCTGAAATCATCATCACTGACGTACAGATGGACGGCATGACAGGGCTCAGCCTAATCCAGAGCTGCCAAAATGCCCATATCCCGGCTTCCATCATCGTGATCAGCGGCTACGCGGAGTTCGAATATGTACAGGACGCCATGTACCATGACGCCTGCTGCTATCTCCTGAAGCCGATTACACAGGAATCCCTGTTCGATGCCCTGGAGAAAGCTCTGGCAAAACAGGCCGAGCACGCCCGGCTGTCCAGGCTGCAGAACGATACTGCGAATCCGTCTTCCGACATCCTGCTCACAAAGCACGGCTCTCCCCAGGAGCCGGAGTCTCCCCTGTCCGTGACGGAGCAGGCCCGGAGATATCTCACGGAGCATTACAGGGAGCCGGTCTCCATCGAGACCCTTGCGGAATATCTCCATCTGAATCCCCGGTATTTCTCCACCCTATTCAAAAAGAAGGAAGGCGTCTCCCCGCTGGATTACCTCACCAGGATACGCATGGAGGCCGCCAAAGACCTGCTGCGGGATACGGACATCCCCGCCTCGGAGGTCTCCTACCTTGTGGGCTACGAGGATCCCCGGTATTTCTATAAGGTGTTCAAAAAATATACAGGGCAGACTCCCACGAATTTCCGAAGCTGAAACCAGGTCTCTGTGTGCGCGGCCTCTTTCGCCGCCGTCATCCTGTGCACAGAAAACGCCGCCAGATCTGCTCGGCGCACCATCTAAGGTCGATGGCCTCCACCGCGTCCTCGGTGACGATGCTCTCCTGCTTATACAGGATGCCGTCCACCATATATTCCACCTTCCCCACTACGCTCCCCGCCTCCACAGGGGCTGTCAGGGAGTCCTTCATGCTGTACCTTACCTGAATCTTCTCGTCCGGGCGCAGGAGCAGCCCGTCCAGGCCCCCGCCGCCCTCTTCCGCAGCCGCTTCGCCCTGGCCGGGGCCGCCATTCTGGCCCTCTGTCCTTCCGGAAATCACTACGTCCGTGTAGGCTATGGCGTTCAGGAGATCCGTCCGACCGTTCTGCACGGGAATGGGCTTCAGCCTGCTTTCGTCAAAGGCCACTCCCTGGTCGGAAAAGCTCCTGTAAAAATAATTGTCGATGCCGTACTGCATGAGCTTGCGGGTATCCGTCCATTTATATCCCTTGTTGTTCGGCCAGCCGCAGGCCAGCAGCGCCACCACGAAGGTCCTGCCGTCCCGCTCCAGCGCGCCCACGTAGCAGTATCCGGCCTTGTTGGTGAAGCCGGTCTTCCCGGTGAGGGCCCCGTCCATCATGGTGAGGAAGGCATTGTGGTTGGTGCAGGAGAAGCTGCGCCCATTGGCGGAAAAGCCGTAGCTCGGGGCCCTTGTGATGTCCAGGAACTCCTGTCTCTTGGGCGACTGCCTGATGCAGTATGCCAATATCCCGGCCAGCTCCCTGGCCGTGGTGCAGTGCTCCTTCTGCACCGTGCTGCCGTCCGCAAGCCTAAGCGTCTCAGTGGCGTCCAGGCCGTTGGGCGTGATGAACCAGGTGTCCTCACAGCCCAGTTCTGCCGCCTTCCTGTTCATCAGGGCAGCGAAGGCCGCCACGGCCGCCTTGCTCTCCTCCGCCGTATATTCGGCGGTGTCCTTTTCCCGAAGCTGCTCCGGCAGATGCTGCTTGCCTATGTATTCGGCCAGGGCCACCGCCGTGTCGTTATGGGACTCCAGCATCAGGGAGTGCAGCAGGTCGCGGACGGTATACTGCTCCCCCTTTTGTATGTACAGCTTGACCTTGGGCATGCTGGCGGCATAGGCGGACACGGTGAGGGTCTCGTCGGGGGAGGCGTTCTCCAGGACCAGGATGCAGGTCATGATCTTCGTCGTGCTGGCCATGGCCATGACGGCCTCCTCGTTCTTGCCGTAGAGCACCCGCCCGGAATCGGCGTCCATCAGGACCGCGGCGGTGGCATACAGCTCCCCGGGGGCGCCCTCGGCCGCGTCCGCCCGAAGGCCCATGTCTGAGAGCAGCAGGCAGCAGGCGCAGAAAAAGCCCCCTATTATTTTCTTCATCCGCATTTTCATGGTCTTACTTCCAATGGGATTTTTAATAATATATGAGGCTTTGTTTCCGTTTTATGTTTGTAGGCATGTCCCAATCTCAGACATCCAGCTGGAGCTGCACCTCGGCCTCGGCCTGCTGCTTGAACTCCTCTATCTGGACAGGGTTCAGCTCCGGCAGCTCCTCCAGCTTCCCCACGCCGAAGCAGCGCAGGAACTGTTCCGTGGTGCCGAAGAGCAGGGGCCTGCCCGGCGCGTCCAGCCTCCCCAGCTCCGCGATCAGGTCGTATTCCAGCAGCTTGTTGATGGCATGATCGCAGTTGACGCCCCTGACCCGCTCTATCTCCGCCCTGGTCACGGGCTGCTTGTAGGCGATGATGGAGAGGGTCTCCAGCACCGTATCGGTGAGGCTCATCTTCTTCGGCACCTTGGCAATCTTCACCAGATATTCGTACATGTCCTCCTTGGTGCACAGCTGGACGGAATCCTCGAACCGCACCAGCGTGATGCCCCTGTCTTCCCTGGCATAGCGCTCCTCCATGCCTTTCAGGATATCCTTCAGCGTCTTCACGTCCTCTTCTATCACATCGGCCAGGCGGCCGATCTCCACGGATTCCCCCATGGTGAACAGCACCGCCTCGATGACCGCTTCCGCTCTCTTCCTCTTCATTCCCGCCGCTCCTTCCTGTCCCGGACATTGCCGGATGCCCTGCAGGGACCTGCGCCGCACGGGCGAAATCCTCCGCCCCGGCTAGGCCGGAACCGGCATCCACGTTATCATGATATCGTCAAAAAGATTTTCCTGATTGATGGAAATCCGTCCCGTCTTCATCAGCTCCAGGACGATCAGGAAGGTGACGATGATCTCCATCTTGCTGGCCTGCTTCTCCAGGAGCCTCCGGAAGCTGAAATGTCTGTGTTCCCGGGCGTAGGCCTCCACATAGAGGAGCTTCACGTCCATATCGATCTCCTCCTTTTCGATATTGCCGTAACGGCTCCGGATGGGGTCGATTTTCTCCTCCTGACGGCGGATGATCGTCTTGAAGATCTCATGCAGACGGCTCAGCGTCATATCTCCTATAAGCTGGTCGTAGTCCAGCGGGGGCTTGTACAATGCCACCTCCGGCGGGAGCTTCTGCTCCCGGTACAGGTTCTTGGCCGCGTCCACCTGGCGGTCCCGCAGCTCCAGGGACATATATTTATAGAGCTTGTACTCCAATAGCTTCTGCACCAGCTCGGCCCTGGGGTCTTCCTCCTCGCCCTCCTCGTCCACTTCCTTGGGCAGCAGCATCCTGCACTTGATGTCGATCAGGGTAGCCGCCATCACCAGGAACTCGCTCATCACGTTCATGTCGTCTGTCTCCATCCGCTTGATGTAGTCCAGATACTGCGCCGTGATCTCCACGATGGGGATATCGTAGATGTCGATCTTATTCTTTTCTATCAGATGAAGCAGAAGGTCCAGGGGGCCTTCGAAGGCTTCCAGCTTTATCGGTATCGCCATTGTCTCCTCGCTTCGGGGCGCTATTCTTCCCGGAAGGCTTATTTGTGGAAAGCATCTCTTCCGTTTCGGGCCCAGAGTATTATTTTACCCCTTTTGCCCCGGCTTTTCAAGAAAGAACATCTGTTTCCCCCGGCCGGAAATCCAGCACCCACAGCTCCCCCGGATTGAAGGCGCGCACGGGGATGGTGTGGCTCCCCAGGCCCCTTCCCAGCACCATGACGGACGCCCCTTCCCCGAAGATACCTCCGTCGTATTTTGGAAAGAAATGCCAGGCGGGGGAAAGCACGCCCTTGCCCCAGAGCGGCACTCTTGCCACGCCTCCGTGCACATGTCCGGACAGCGTCAGATCCGCGCCCCAGGCGGCGTACTGGGGAAAGTAGTCCGGATTGTGGGCCAGCAGCACTGTGTAGGCATCTGCCGGAGCCTGTCCCAAAATGCGGGGGAGATAGTCCGGCGGCATCTGCACGGTCCTGAAACGCCTGTAATATTCCATGTCGATTTCAGCGCCGTAGACGGCGAGGCCATATTCCGGTAGATCCACATGGCTGTTCAACATGGGCTCCACGCCGATCCTCTTTAGGGCTTTCCTATATTGCTTTGCCATTTTTCCGTAGTGCCTGGAGGACAGCCTCAGGCGCTGCTCATGGTTCCCGTTGGCATAGTAGACGGGGTATTCCCGGACCAGATTCTCCAGGAGCTGCACCGCGGGCTCCAGCGGCGCCTTGGTATTGGCTGTGACCAGGTCGCCCGCTATCAGGATGAAATCCGGCTTCTGCCCGCGGATTGCCGCCAGAAGCCTTTCGTTCCCTTTTCCGTAGCATTTATTGTGCAGATCCGTCAGGAGGACGGCCCTGCAGCCGCGCCTGATCCGCGGATCCGTCAGGGTATGCTTTCGGATGACGAAGCGGTTCGTGTCGTAGAGCATCACCCAGAGCAGCGCCAATGCCGCTGCCGCGATGATAGTGAACAAAATATCTGTCATGGAGTTCCTTCCTATCTTTCTATGTGTCTGCGGGATGGCCGGGGAGCACCCTGGCCATCCTGCCCGATCCATTCATGCATTCATGATACCAGATGGTCATAACAGGAAAAAGCCGAATATTTTCCTCAGATAATCCGGGTAGCCGGCCTTTTCGATATCTTCCGTAAACAGGATGGGGATGCTGCCGATCTCGCTTCCGTTCAGCAGGTAACGGGCCCTGCCCGCCTCTGTCCCCTGTTCCACCGGCGCCCGCACCGTCTCCGGCAGCTCCAGCACCTTCTCCACCGCACCCAGGTCGTTGCCCGCGATGTCCAGATGGCGGAATTCTCCCTGATACGCGATTCCCGCCTCGTCCGCCTTCCCGCCCTCCACGGGCAGCGCGGGAAGAGGGTCCTGGTTTCCGTCTATGTACAGATTGCACACGCTGAAGCCATAGGTGAGGAGGGCCTGCGCGTCCCCGAAGCGCGTCTTGTAGTCCGGCGCGCCCATCACCACCGCTATCAGGTCGATGCCGTCCTTGGACGCCGTGGCGGAAAAGCAGTATTTGGCTTTCGACGTAGAACCCGTCTTCAAACCTGTGGTCCACTGGTACTGCTTCAGCAGCTTGTTGGTGCTGCTCAGGGTAAAGGTCGATGTGCCCTGTCTGGTCTCGTGGGTGATGTCCTCCATCCAGATGGTGGTATACCGGAAGATGTCAGGATACTTCACGGTCAGCTCCCTGGACATAATCGCCACGTCCTTCGCGGAGGTGTAATGATTGTCTGAGTCGCTCAGGCCGCAGCAGTCCTCGAAATGGGTGTCCACCATGCCCAATTCTGCGGCCTTCTCGTTCATCAGGGCCACGAAAGCCTCCTCGCTGCCCGCTATGTGCTCCGCCACCGCCACGCTGGCGTCATTGCCCGAGGAGATCGCGATGCATTTAATCATGGTGTCCAGGGTCTGGGTCTCCCCCTGTGCCAGATACACCTGGGAGCCGCCCATGGAACTGGCATGCTCGCTGGTGATCACCTGGTCCGTCAGGCTTATCCTGCCGCTGTCGATGGCTTCGAAGGTGAGCAGGAGCGTCATGATCTTCGTAATGCTGGCTGGGCTTCTCCGCTCCGTGGAGCTCTGCTCGTAGATCACCTCGCCGGTAGAGCTCTCTATCAGGATGACGGACGGGGAAGATATCGCCACATTGGCGCTTACGGGCAGCATCGCCGAGAAAAACAGCGTAAGGGAAAGAAACGCCGCTGCCAGAGATTTCCTTCTCAACATAAAATGCCACACTCCATATTCCATATCTTTGTCAATAGGATATGAAGCTGGAGGCGGATATATGCCAAATGGCCCAAAATCGTGGCAGGGCCCAGGCCCACCGGACGTATGCGGATACAAAATCCCCAGCCTTTGCGGGCTGGGGATAAGCTGGTTAGTTATATTTGCGCTTCCTGGCGGCTTCAGACTTCTTCTTGCGTCTGACGCTCGGCTTCTCGTAATGCTCACGCTTGCGAATCTCCTGCTGGATTCCAGCTTTCGCACAACTTCTCTTGAAACGGCGCAATGCGCTGTCCAATGTTTCGTTTTCTTTTACGATTACGTTCGACATGTCCACCCGACCCTCCCTTCAGTCCCTCAAGCAACATGACTGATTGGGTTATTTTTTATGTATCGCATATAGCCCATACACAAGTTTTATTATATCATAAATGCTGTATACGTCAACAGTTTTTTACAGTTTTTAGCATAAAAATTTTTCAGGGCCCTTCAGACCGGCCGATCGCCCCGGGAATCCTCAGGAAAACACAGCGTAATGCGAAGCGCCCCGCCCTCCAGGCCGGCTTCGGCGTCCCCGCCCATTTTCCGCATCAGCTCCCTGACGATGAACAGCCCCAGGCCGGAGGAGCCTTTCCGCCGGGAGGGGTCGCTTTTATAGAACCTGTCGAAGAGCCGCTCCGGATTGGGAAGGCTCTCCTCTGAAACGGGATTCTCGAAGGATATCCGGTTCCCTGTCTGGACAATGGAGAGCCTGCCCGCACCGTGCACCAGTGCGTTTGTGATCAGGTTCAGGAACACGCGCCGCAGGGCCTCCTGGTCTGCCATGACCCTGAAGCCTTCCGTCTCGAAGCTCACTGCGGGGGCCGTGCCCGCTTCCTGGAACCTGGCATACAGGCCAAGCAGGCATTCCCCCAGGAGGGGCAGCACCTGGAGGCTCTCCGGGGACAGGCGGAAATCCTCGCCAGTGACCTTTGTATACAGGAACAATTCCTCCAGCATGTCCTCCAGCTCCCGCAGCCGCCTCTCCACGGCATCCAGGTAATGCTGCCGCTTTTCGGTGTCTGCGCACTCCTGGGCCAGTTGGACGTACCCGAACGCCCCAGTGAGGGGCGTCCGGATATCGTGGGCCAGGCTGGTGATGTCCTGTTTGAGCCGCTTCTCGGCCTGGTCGTACTGAAGATAGTCCCTGTCCCTGGCCTGCAGGACATGGTTCAGCATCCGGCAGAGGCCCAGCAGGGGCTTGCAGCGGCTGTTCAGTGTCAGCTCTATATGGCCGCCACTTCCTCCAGCTGCCGGTAGAGGGATTTCAGCTCAGCCCTGTAACGGATACATGCGAACCCCAGACAGAGACACAGCACGCAGACAACCGCCAGAATAATCTCCATGTCACCCCTTGCCCTTTCCTTCCTCGGCCTCAGCCTTCTTTCTCTGTCCTCGGCTTTCTTTCCTTCTCAGCCTCAGATATCGCGCTTCCTGACGGCCACCACTGACGCGGCAGAGTAAAGCGCCAGGAACGCAAGCCCCACAGCCGCCCCTCTCAGGTCTCCCACAGACGCATAGGAGGAGGGCCCATAGGTCAGATTATAATAGATGGTATACTCCACCCAGCCGCCCAGATGGAACTGGCTGGTGATACTGTGGAGCAGCATCACAATCAGGCCGCTGCCGCCAAACACGGCCCCCAGTACACCTATGGTAGTGCTCCGGCTCAGCACGCAGAGCAGGATGATCAAAGCGGCGAAGCCCGTGGTCAGCACCCAGGCCCATCCCAGATAGAACAGGGTGGCCCTCCAGTCGGATGCGGGGACCATATGCCGGAATAGCTGATTCATCAGCATATTGAACGCGAAGCCGAGCGCCAGATACAGGAAATTCAGGATGCCCGCCGCCATCAGCTTGCTGCCGATATAGACCTGGCGCTGCCTGTGCAGGCTCATGATGTTCTTCATGAAGCCTCCCTGATAATCCCCGCATACCAGCAATGCCACCGCAACGCCGAAGATGAGGCTGTACATCCCGCCGTCCATGCCGCTTTCCCGGAACATCGCCAGGACATCCGCCTCCGCCAGCAGGGCCCTGCCCTCCTCCAGCTCGTTGTGCACCAGCATCCCCAGCTTCAGCGCGGTCTCCTGCCCCTTGGGCGTAGCCATCAGCCAGACCATCAGGTAGCTTAAGAAAATGACCCCCAGGAGGCACCCAAAGCATACATAAGCAAACTTGCTCCTTTTGATACGATATAAGTCCATGCACAGCAGATTAAACATGCTCCTCGCCTCCTTTCCTGCCTTCCGCCAGATTGTCCATTCGGTTCAGAAAATACTCTTCCAGATCCATGTGATGGAATCCGGAGGAATAGACCTGTACCCGGTTTTCGATGAGAAGGTGGTTCAGCCATGCGCCGTCCTTCAGGTCATAGAGGCGTATTATCCTATCGTCCATGACCTCTGCCTGCATCTGCGGGGCATGCTCCAGAATCAGCGGCAGCGCGCGTTTGCTGTCATCCACCTCTATCTGGAAATAATCCCTGCAGTTGCCCTCCAATGTCTCCCTGTCAATCTGCTCTACCAGGTTCCCCTCCTTGATGATGCCGTAATGGGTGGCTATCTTGCTCAGCTCTCCCAGGATGTGGGAGCTGATAATGAGAGTCTTTCCCTCCTGTGAAAGCGCAAGCAGAAGCTCGCGGACCTCCCTGGTGCCCTCCGGGTCCAGGCCGTTGATCGGCTCATCCAGAATCAACAGATCCGGATTCCCCAGCAGCGCAAGGCCGATTCCCAGCCGCTGCTTCATGCCCATGGAAAAATAGCGCGCCTTCTTGCTCCCCGTGTCCGCAAGCCCTGTGGAGGCCAGCGCCCTGTCCACGCTCTTTTCGTCTGTCAGCCCCATGCATTTGGCTTTCATCATCATGTTCTGCCTGGCGGTCATGTTAGGGTAGAGGCCCGTGGACTCTATCAGGCACCCCAGCCGCCTGGCCATGTAAGAATCCTCCGCCGGCTTCCCGAAGAGCCTGATTTCCCCCTCCGTGGGCTTCGCCAGCCCGCAGAGCATCTTCAGCGTGGTGGACTTCCCGGCTCCGTTCCTTCCGATGAATCCGTAGATGGCTCCCTGCCTCACCTGCATGCTCAGATGGTTCACTGCCGCTTTCCCGTTGTAGGACTTGGTCAGCGACAGGGTCTCTACGGCCAGCTTTTCCTTTTCTTTTGCCATTCCTGAAACTCTCCTTTCCTGATCTGCCCTCTATTCTGAACCATAAGATTTCAAAAAGCGCTCAGAAAGAGTTAAGAAAGGGTAAAGTTTCAGCTCAGCTTGAAGCCCATCCCCCAGACGGTCTGGATATAGCTGTCCGTACCGCTCTCCTTCAGCTTCGCGCGGATATTGCTGATGTGGACATTGATGGTCTTGTCCTCAGCCAGGTATTCCTCCCCCCAGGCGTACTCATAAATCATCTGCTTGGAGAATACCCTCTTGGGATTCCGGATCAGCAGCTCTAATATCAGGAACTCATGCCGCGTCAGCAGGATCGGCATCCCCGCGGCAGTCATCTCCTGCCTGTCCGGGTGCAGCGTCCATTCCCGGTAGGTGTAGACCCGCCCCTCCGGAGTCCTGTCCCCGGAATCCACTCCCCGCTCCCGCCTGCGCAGCTGCACCTGAATCCGCACCAGGAGCTCCCGCAGCTCGAAGGGCTTGCAGATATAGTCCTCCGCCCCGTCGGACAATACCTTCACCTTGCTGTCCAGCCCGCTCTTGGCCGACAGCACGATGACAGGGGCCTTCCCGGCGAACTGCTTCACCAGTTCCTCCCCCGTCACCCCGGACAGCATCAAGTCCAATAACACCAGGTCGAATCTCTCCATGGAGAACAGGAGCCTCCCCTCGCTGCCGGAGTAGGCCTGGGTACAGGCATAGCCCTGGGCCTCCAGGTATTCCTTTATCATCTGATTGTTGTCCGCGTCGTCTTCTATGATCAGCAAGCGCTCCATAAAGCTGCCATCCTCCCTCTGCTCTTCACCCTCCTGCTCTCCGGCGTTCAGGGGAGGAAAATGGCTTTCCTCCCCTGAAACTATGTGGCGTAATGATCCCGCCCGTTGCCCACAGGGCCTATTCCTCTGTGCTGCCAGCCACTTTCACCCCTGTCAGGCAGACGGCAGCCGGGCCTTCAAATTCTTTGTCCACCTGGGTCTCACTGGAAAAATTCAGGTTCTTCTGAGCCTCCAGGATGCTGCCGTTGATGGAGCCGCCTGTGACCGGAATCTTCTTCTCCCCGTCATACAGGAAAGCCAGCCTTATCTCGCCGCCGAAATGCCCGCTGTAGGAATCCATCTGGAAGTCGGAGAAATTCACGATTTCCAGGCAGGGGGACTGCCTCATCTCCTCCAGGGACACCTGCCCTGCGGGAGCCTGGTAGCTGCTGTAGTTTCCCGTGGGCTCCTGCTCCAGATAATACGCGAAGCGGTTGCCGCCGTGGAGCAGCTTGAGCTCCCCCTCCTTCACCAGCTCCCTGTCCCGCATGGGAATGCCCTCCGGGCTGTAAGGCACGGTGGCTTTCAGGGTCAGGTTGATCCGGTCTTTTTCCACTTCCCCGTCCTGTACGTCGCAGCCGGGCCGGAAGGTGGAATATTTGGGGTAGACCATGGACATGTCGGAGCGCATTACATAATAGCTGAAGATCTCCTTCACATAGGATCCGGAGAGAATCACGCGGTATTCCCCGGCGGGTGGAGCCGTCACTGCCTGTGCCCTGGCACGGGTCATCTCAAGGGTATCCCGCACCTTCCTGCGCAGGGCCTGGGTGTCCATGTCATCATAGGCGAAATCCTCATAGGTCTCCACATCCTGTCCCGCGGTGCACTGGGCCACGAACTCGCCCGTTACCCTGCACTTGCAGTAGGATACGTCCACGCCCTTTGCGTTCACGATATGGCATGTGGTCCTGGTAGCGAAGATTTCTGCGGAGTTCAGGAACACATCCTTCTCCGTATCCTCCGCGAACAGGGCGTCCGCAAAGCAGCCCGCCACCTCCGCCAGGGATCTGTCCGAAAGATGTTTCGCCTTCTCCAGAACCTGCGGGGAAGGCTCCCCTGTCCCATGGTACAGCTCATAGTAAGGATTCTTTACGAATCCCGCGGCATACAGGGCGTCCCGGAACATCTGCTCCAGCTGCTCCTCCGTGAAGCTGTCCTGTACCTGTACCGCCGCAGAGCCCAGGTAACGGTCCTCACCCTCGGAAAACTCCCTGTACACCGTCACCGCCGCCTGGCGGATTTCCTTCTGGCGCTGCATGTCCAGGGCCCTGCGGATGAAGAACAGCTCCGCGGACTCCTCCCTGGTCTCCGTAATCTGATACAGCGCCGCGCCGCTCTTTTCCAGGGCGGACAATATTTTTTCCATAAAATGCTCTTTTCCTGTCATCGTTACCTCCTCCAACACTATCCAACATGCCGCCTGACAATCCCCAAAATCTGCCAGGCAGCCCGGCTCCCGAGCGAAAGCCGATGGGAACCTTACACTGCACTCAGCCCAGCCGTATCCTTGCCTTGATGTAGGGGCCGCCGTCGGACACCTTCACCCACTCCTTGTAGCCCTTGCCGCACATGCCTCCGCCTCCCAGCTCCACCTTCTCCGATACCATGCTGATGGATTTCAGGAGATCCGGCACATAGCCTGTGAGCACCACGGGGGAGAAAATCTTCCCGGTGAGCTTCCCGTCCCGGATTTCCCTGGCGATGCTGACCATGCACTGGATGCCCCAGTTCTTGGGGTCCTCCATGCCGCTGGAGGGCTCTTCCAGCAGGAAGCCGTAGGAGATCGAGGCAATCATGTCCTCCAGCTTATCCTTGCCGCCCTGGAAAAAGGTATTGGTCATCCTGGTGTAGGCCTTGCGCTGATAGCTCTCACGCCTGCCGTTGCCAGTGGGAACCGTGCCCAGGTGCATGGCGGACTGGGCATCGCTGATGCCGGCTTGTAAGATGCCCCTGTCGATGACGATGGTGTCCTTCGCAAGCACGCCCTCATCGTCGAAGAAATAGGTGGCCACTTCTTTCGCCGCGCTGGCCCCGTCATGCATGGTGACCAGCTCCGAGGCCACCTGCTTGCCCACGAACTGCTCCGCCAGCGCCCGCTTCTTCACGAACATGTCCATCTCCACGCCGTGGCCGAAGGCCTCGTGCACGATCATGCCAGTGGCCTCCGGCGTGCAGATACAGTCGTACTCGCCGGGCGTGATGGGCTCGCTCTCCAGAAGCTCCAGCGTCACCTTCGCCGCGTCCCGCACGCCGTCCCGCATCCGTTCCAGAAGCTCCGCTCCGCCCAGATTGGAGAAGCCCTTATAGCTTCTCTTAATCTCCTGTCCCCTGGATGCCATGACGCTGAAGCCACCTGCCGTCCAGAGCACGTTCTGCTCCATGTCCCGGTTCCTGGACAGGAAGAGCTTGCTGTATTTCTGATAATTCAGGAACGCCCCACAGTCCAGGATCCTCTCGTCGTGCGCTCTGCCCGTCTCGCTGATCCGCGTCAGCTCCCTGATGATTTTCTCGTCGCCGTATTCCGCCGGGTCGATTTCGTATTCCGTGCTGTCAGCGAACACCAGAGGCTCATCCTCCAGCATGGCATAGACGCTGCGCTCCACGCCCTCCGGGAGATGCCCGGACATGGGGATGAGGTCGCCCTTTACCTTCGCAATGATTTCTTCCACCCGGTCCTCGGAAATCTCATTGAAGGAATACTCTCCGTAGCCGGAGCCGTCGTACACCTTCACTACAAATCCCCTGCCGGACCACAGGCCCACCATGCCGATGTTCGTGGCGGTCCTGGATACGGAATACTGCTTTGCCTGGGAGTCGGTGGCCAGTATGGAGGCGTATGGGAACTCCTCCAGCAGCCTGTCCCGCAGGCGGAGCAGGATCGGCTTTATATCGTGCAGATATTTGCTTGCTTTTACCTTCATATTCTTCGTTTCCTTTCTTATATTTAAGGGATTGGCAAAGACATTATACCATTCCGCCGGGGAAAATGAAAGGGGTTTGTGAAAGTGATGGCATCTGAGGGCTGGTTTATCGTTTGTTGAATAAAGTCGGAATTTTAGAAAACCTGAAAATGAACCGTGACAATCTACCTTTCATGTGATATGCTGGAAGCAGACTTTGAAAGGAGGTTTCTGATTATGGCGTTGACACAGGACGATTTGCTGGCAATTTCACAGTTATTGGATGTGAAGCTGAAAGCAGAGATACAACCGATAAAAAATGGAATACAATCCTTGAAAAGCGATGTACAGTCCGTTAAGACAGAGCTGCTGGCTGAAATGCAGGCCCTTAAAGCCGAGCTGCTGGCTGAAATGCAGGCCCTTAAAGCCGAGCTGTTGGCTGAAATGCAGGCTCTCAGGGCTGAGCTGCAAGCTGAAATGCAGGCTCTTTGGGCTGAACTTCAAGCCGTAAAAGCAAGCTTGGAAGCCGAAATACACAAGATAAAATTGTTCCAGGAAAATGTGATAATGCTGCGCCTGAACACGATTGAATCCTGCTATCTCTCAACCTATGAGAGGTATAAAGATTCAACGGAAGGGTACGAGGCCCTACAGGCTGACAACGAAATCATGAAGGCGATTATCATGGAACATAGCGAAAGACTTCAAAAACTGGCATAAACGCCGAAAAAGGGCTGACTGGAGATACCGTTTCCGGTCAGCCTTTTTCCGCGCCAGAGCCATGCGGCGCTTCCGGGCCTATCAGTCCTGTAACCGGACCAAATCTGCTGACAGGAAAGGCAGCCGGCTTTACTGAAACCGGATGCCTTTCCATACATGTCTTTCCAACATAGTCATGCGCGTTCAGATGACTTCCAGATAATCCCTGTCCGGAAGAGGCGGGAATTCCACCGTGGGCAGGGTCTGATACCAGTAGGCCACGGAGGCGATATCGTCCTGTAGAGGCAGATAGCGCCCTTCGCTCCTCCATCCCAGGGCCTGTATAGTCACCTTCAGGCTGCTGTCGAAATAGATGGGATCCGGAATATGCCAGCGGTACATGCCGAAGCGGAACTGGCTGCGGTACAGCTTATCGGGCGCCAGCACCTGCAGCCCTGTATAAGGCGTGGAGAATGCCGCGTATCTGTCATGGGTCAGAGGGTCTTCGAAATTGTAGGAGCCGCAGAAATAGTCCTCGGTGCCCGTGCCGCAGATGGTGGGATAGTCCCTGTCGCCATCCATATAGAACTTGATTTCTCCCTCGCCCCACCAGTTGCTGTTGTTCACGCCCCAGGCCATGTAGGTGCCGACGTATTGGCCCTTGCCCCGGATTCCGTCCACGATGGTATAGACCTCCTTGTAGGGCAGGGGGCTTGTCCGGTGGAACTGGGCATGGAAATAGGCGATGGTGTCCGGCAGCGTCTGGAGGGTATAGTCAACCTGGTAATACACGATGGTCTCCTTGTCCGCAAGGTTCTCCAGGGTGATGCGGCACCTGGTCAGAAAGGGCATCTGCCAGTAGCAGTTGAAGGCGCTGCCCGGATTCACGCAGACAGCCATGGAACTGATCTGGGAATACTCGTTCCATCCCATGCAGAAGAAGTCGCCCACCGGGCATTCCACGGAAGGATGGGCCTGATCGTCCCAATAGATGCGCAGGATCAAATCCCTCCAGCGCCCCTGAGGCGTCAGCCAGATATGACGGATCATACCCGGGCCCTGGATATCGGCCATCTCAAAGATGCTCCCGCCTTCGATGCGGACGCAGGGATTCACCTTCCAGCCCATGCCCAGATCCCTGCACGCATGGCTGGCGATTCCCTGCTCCGGCGGGCACATGCCGCCCTTCCCCGGCTCTCCGGTATAATTCTCCGGGCTGATGGAGCGTGATTTAATGTCAACCACCTGACACAGTGTGGATAAGTCGAACATCTGAAATCTCCTTTCCATCGGTAATCCCGTCATGCGGGAAATGATAGTGTAAGTATATAATATCCCGGGACCGATTGCAAGCATTTCCGGGCATGAAACACCGGCTGTCTCTCGTATGCCGCACCTGTTTTCCTGTATCCGCCCCTATGGTTCCCGGAAGAACATGGGCACTACCGTGGCGTTCTGCTTCTCTATGATCGGGGCGTAACGGTCATAGTTCTTTTGAATCAGGCCCAGATAGAGCATGTCTATGATGGCCAACTGGGACAGTCGGGAGACCAGCGTCTCGCTCTGCAGGGTCTTCTCATGGCTGGCAGTTAGGAGACGGATGTCCGCCAGATTGGCCACTGCGCTGGATTCGAAGTTTGTGATACAGATGATCCTGGTGCCCTGCTCCCTGGCCAGGCGCAGGGCCTCTATGGTCTGCTGGGTCTTGCCGGAATGGGAGATGCCGATGGCTACATCCTCCGGCTCCATGGATACCGCGTATGTGATTTGGGCATGGGAATCCGAGGAGGCCTGGACGAACATGCCCAGCCGGGTAAACTTATTTACCACGTCCTGGGCCACGAATGCCGAATTGCCCAGTCCGAACACACAGATGCGGCGGGCGTTCTCCAGGGCGTCCACTGCTTTGGCGTATTCCTGGATATCCACCGTTTTCTTCATGTTGTTCAGGGCGCAGATGGAACTGCCGATCACCCGCTCCGGGATCTCCGTGAAGGTAGTGTCCGCATCCACGCTCAGATCCTCGATGCCCTCCTCCAAATCCGCCTGGCTGGGGCTCTCGTTGGAGACCGCCATGGCGATGTGCATGTCCCGGTAGCCCTCGTACCCCAATGTCTTGGAAAAGCGCACGAACGTGGCCTCGCTGACCCCGGCTGCCTTGGAAGCGGATGTCAGGTTGCTGTAGATGAACGACTCCCTGTTGGTGAGGATATAATCGGCTACCCGTTTTTCAGAGGGCTTGAGGTCGGGATACAACGACTTGATTTTCAGAATGATGGTAGATTCCCCTTTTACGTTCAATGCAGAGCACCTCCTTATGTTCTTTATTGTCTCAATTGTACCTAATAAAGCCTGTCACGTCAATGAAAGGTTGATATCAGGCTATTTCATCAAATGCCCTGCAAGCTCCTGCGCAGAAGGGCTCTTCCCGTTCTCCACATAATATCCGGATACCGCCATGCCCAGGAGCATCGAATCCCTGTATCCCAGCCCAAGGAGCTGTCCCAGGCAGAACCCGGCATTGAAATTGTCCCCGCCTCCGGTAGAGATTTTGGGCGCTTCCACCACATGGCCCTGCTCGGCGATCAGCCCGTCCGCGGTGACGACAATGCAGCGGTCAATCGGATGGACGACAACGGCGGAAATCCCAAGCAGGTCATACAGGCGAAGCGCTGCCTCTTCCGGGCCGGCGCAGCCCCTCCCTGTCGATGCGGCCAGGCAGAGGGCCTCATTCTCATTCAGGCCCAGCATCACATCGCAATAATCCTCATAGGAGCGTATCAGGGAGAGCACGGATTGGATATCCTCTTTTGTCCGCTTGGAGGGGTCTGCCAAGTCGAAGAATACCTGTCTGCGGCGGTGCGGCTCTTCCATCCCTGCTCCTGTCTGTCTCCCGCACAGGCCCTTTTGTCCGGCAAGGCCTTCCCCGTCCAGCTCCGGCAATATCTCCTGATAGATGCCGCGCCAGATTCTGTCCGCCCCCGGTACGCCGCTCCAATTGACCAGCGCGATCAGGCTGCTTTCCCGAAACAGACTGGCCAAGTCATTCCGACCGATTTGGTCAATGATGGTCTCCCAGGTCAGCTGCTCCAATGCCGCCAGGTCGGCGAACATCAGCTTCCCGTCATTGAACTCCAGGGCATGGGTGTGCGCCGGCTGGCAGAGGCTGATGCTTCGGCAGTCGGCGGACATCGCCTTAAACTCAGCCCGAATCTCGGGATATCCCATAGCGCCGATGCATACGGTAGGCACTCCCATGCCGGCCAGCGCATTGGCCATGATAGGCCCATTGCCGCCCAGCTTTATCGTGTCCGTCACCACCTCCAGATCCGCGCTGCGCCCGGCAGCGGCGGCTATGCGCCTGGAGAACCCTGTGATGTCCTGAAAATAGGACGCTGTCCCGGCGCTGTCCCGGCTCTCCACGACCCTCATCAGCTCGTCGATGTAGCCGTCGAAGCCGATGAGGGCATG
>OFGG01000231.1_pt1 | contig 50676 bp, 35 predicted proteins | sample 1521701 | NCBI WGS metagenome assembly OFGG01 (sample SAMEA3504081, study PRJEB24116) | mouse gut metagenome | biome: mouse gut; feature: mouse-associated habitat; material: faeces | place: Denmark | collected 2011
ACTTTAGTTTGGCGGATTCTGGCGGGGGTACGTCTTAAAAATGGGGAAACTCAAATAATTATCCGGATTGCAATCATAATCTTTTTCCGTTAAAATAGTGTATTAACAGACAACTCATATCCCAGCATGGTTCTGCGCCATGCCAAAAACGAAAGGAGTACAGTTATCTCATGGAAAGATCAAAAGTATATTTTACAGATTTTCGTGTTCATTTAGGGGAAGGTCTCCCCACCAAGCTAAAAAAGCTGATCCGCAAAGCCGGAATCGGCCAGATTGATATGGATGGGAAATTCGTTGCCATAAAGATGCATTTCGGAGAGTTAGGAAACATCGCATACCTCCGCCCTAATTATGCCAAAGCAGTGGCAGACGTGGTAAAAGAAGCCGGCGGCCGCCCCTTCCTTACGGACTGCAACACCCTTTATCCCGGCAGCCGGAAAAATGCGTTAGAGCATTTGGAATGTGCATGGGAAAACGGCTTTACCCCCCTTACCGTAGGCTGCCCTATCATCATTGCCGACGGTCTTAAAGGAACCGATGATATCACCATCCCCGTGGAAAACGGCGAATACATAAAAGAAGCAAAAATCGGAAGGGCCATCATGGACGCCGATATCTTCATCAGCCTTTCTCATTTTAAAGGGCATGAAATGACCGGATTTGGCGGTGCTATCAAGAATATCGGGATGGGATGCGGATCCCGTGCCGGCAAAAAAGACCAGCACTGCAACGGAACGCCCCATGTTGACCCGGATAAATGCAAGGGCTGCCGTGCCTGCCTGAAAGAATGTGCCAATAACGGCCTTTCCTATAATGAAGAAACCCGCAAAATGTCCATTAACCCGGACAACTGCGTAGGCTGCGGCCGCTGTATCGGGGCCTGCAACTTTGATGCTGTTGACTTTGCAAACTGGGCTGCCGCTAAGGACTTAAACTGCCGCATGGCAGAATACGCCAAAGCCGTTGTGGACGGACGTCCTTCCTTCCACATTTCTCTGGTAGTGGATGTGACTCCCAACTGCGACTGCCACAGCGAAAACGACGCACCGATCCTGCCTAATATCGGAATGTTTGCGTCCTTTGACCCGTTGGCATTAGACCAGGCCTGTGCGGATGCCTGCATCAAAGCCACGCCCCTTCCAGGAAGCCAGCTTTCAGACAATATGCAAAAAGCTGATTTCGTGGACCACCACGACCACTTCACCAACTCCACCCCCGAATCCGAGTGGAAGAGCTGCCTAGAGCATGCCGCCAAGATCGGACTTGGAAGCAGGGATTACGAACTGGTCGTCATCAAATAGCGTTAGAAACCGCCTGCCGGGCCTTAGGCCCTTCAGGCGGTTTTTGCTTACTTTACCGGTATCCTTTATCCGACCAGTCATGGGTTTTGATCCTCTCGTACTCCTCCATCGTAATCTTGAGAATCGTGCCGTGTTTAAACCCATAGGGAAAATCAAAGGCCTGGTCCGAACGCACAAATTTACCTGACTTTAAACTGTCCGCCACAAAAGGCACATATCCCTGCCCGGCTCCCGGCACGCCATAGTAATCCAAAAACAGGCACCATCTCCCGTCCTCTAACCTGACTGCGGTAGGAGCCTCATAAAACCCGCTCTCTACGCCTTCCATACTCTGGTCAAAAGCTTCCATCCGCTTATAGGGCCCGGCGGCATGATCGGAGGTAAGCATGATGATCTTTGCCGGATTCTCCTCACTTTTCACAAACAGGTAATACATTCCCCCTTCTTCATAGATTGCCGAGTCAATGACCCCGCTGTCTTCCTTACAGTAGAGCACCGCCGGTTCGGAAAAATGCTCAAAATCTTTCGTCCTGCTATAGTAAATTTTCTTTGCGCCGTATTGGTTTTCCATATGGGAGGATGACCAGTGCAAAAGATAATCCTGATTCTCCTTATCGTAAATAATATCCGGCGCCCACAAACAGCCAAAATCATCCGTACCGATCTTGACAAGGCGCTGCTGTGTCCAGTCTACCAGATTTTCCGATTCCCATACGGAAAAATTCTTGCTTCCATAGCGGCTGATCTCCTGCCATGAATTGTGGTATTGGTTCCGCATCCCGTAAGCTAAGCTCAAATCCGTTGCAAAAATAAAAAATCTGCCGCTCTCCGCACAGCGGACAATGGTAAAATCCCTCACACCCTTATCCCCAAAATAAGCCCAAAGCACCGGCGCCCCGCAATTGACCTCTTCCCAATGAAAGCCGTCACGGCTTAAGCCAAAATAGACCTGTTCACCGTCGGGGGTGGTTTTTTCTTTAAAATGTACAAATAAGTATGCCTGCATGTCTTTCCCCTTTCTTTTTGTGATATTGTACTACAAATAAGTGAAAAGATACAATTGTAAATTCCCATAATAGTGTTATAATCAATCTCAATGCGGCTAAATACAATATTACATTCATAAAAGGAGCGCCTGAAATGAATAAGAACTACCAGAAAACAATCTACGCCTGTTTCACCGGATACATCGTACAGGCGATCATCAACAATTTTGTTCCCTTACTTTTTTTGACTTTTGAAAGCGCCTACCATATCCCCTTAAGTCAGATCACAATCCTTATCACCTTCAACTTCGGGGTCCAGCTGCTGGTAGATCTTTTATCGGCGGGTTTCATCGACAAGATCGGATACCGGGCTTCCATCATGCTTGCGCACATCCTGTCGGCGGCAGGACTTCTTAGTCTTGCCATCCTGCCGGAACTGCTGCCAAGCGCCTATGCCGGTCTTTTGATCTCCGTCATGATCTACGCCCTTGGCGGCGGGCTTTTGGAAGTATTGGTCAGCCCCATCGTGGAAAGCTGCCCTACGGATAATAAGGAAAAAGCCATGAGCCTGCTCCACTCTTTTTACTGCTGGGGCCATGTAGGGGTAGTGCTTCTTTCCACCCTCTTTTTCAAATTGTTTGGAATCGGAAACTGGAAAATACTGACCTGCGTCTGGATGATCGTTCCTATTATCAACACCTTTGTTTTTGCAAAAGCCCCCATAGCGCCTCTTGTGGAAGATGGCGGAAAGGGAATGTCCATGTTGGATCTTTGCAGGAACAAAGTTTTCTGGATCCTTATGCTGATGATGATCTGCGCCGGTGCAAGCGAACAGGCGGTAAGCCAGTGGGCTTCCACCTTTGCAGAAAGAGGACTTGGGGTAAGCAAGACCCTGGGCGACCTTGCAGGCCCTATGGCTTTCGCCATCCTGATGGGCAGCGCGCGTGCCTTTTACGGGAAATTGGGGGATAAGATCGATCTGGACAAATTCATGATAGGAAGCGGTATTTTATGTGTCCTTTCCTATTTATGCATTTCCCTCTCTCCATCCCCTGCCCTGTCTCTTGTAGGCTGCGGGATCTGCGGTCTGTCCGTAGGGATCATGTGGCCGGGAAGCTTTAGCAAGGCGGCCGCACAGATCAGAAACGGCGGCACCGCCATGTTCGCCCTGCTGGCGTTAGGCGGTGACCTTGGGTGCTCCGGCGGCCCTACTTTGGTGGGGTATATTTCAAGCCTTGCATCCGATGACCTGAAAAAGGGTATCCTATGCGCCGTCCTCTTCCCTCTCCTGCTGATAGCAGGAATCATTATGCTTGGGAAACCACTAAAATCTACTTCCCCGTAAAGATCTCCTTCACGGTCTCAAAAGCCAGTTTTCTTCTCCGGTAGCCGTCCACAATGCCTTTATTATTCTGGCAGCAGGGACGGCCGCCAAAATTTTCATCCGGCACACGCCCATCGCAAAACTGCCAGATAAAAACACCGCTGCCCGCTTCAAACCCTAAAACGCCCAAAAGCTGCTCTTTTAAAATATCGCACTGCCGCTCCTCGGACCATTTCGGGCGGTGGGGCGCATGGTATCCGCTGATCCCGCCTGCCCCAATCTCGCTGACAAGAAAGGGCTTGCCTTTTCCTTCCGTTTCCTGCACCCATCCGTAGATCTTTTCCAGATACCCTTTTACATCCTCATCAAAGTACCAGCCGGGATAAATATTCACGGACACGATATCCGGCAGATCCAGGCAGATATCCGAAAAATGGCGGCAGGTTGCCGAAGTAAGCGGCCTGCTTTTGTCCAGCTTTCTAAGCAGCGCATACTGCTCCCAATAAACTTCCCTTCCATACTCTGTCTCACTGGCACATTCATTTAAGATTCCCCAGGTAAAGATGGACGGATGGTTATAATGGTTCTCCACCATCTCCTTAAGGCAGTCAAGACTCTGCTTCCGGAAGTTTGGATGCCGCATCTGCTGTTCGTCAAGACCTCTCGCATGTCCCTCCTCCCAGACTAAAATCCCTTTTTCATCACAAAGGTCCAAAAAACGCTCATCATTGGGATAATGGCAGGTACGTACCGCATTTGCCCCCATCTCTTCCATCAGCCGCAGATCGTAATCCATCCCTTCCACCGGAATGGCACAGCCAAATAACGCATGATCCTCGTGACGGTTAAATCCTTTGATCCTGACAGGCTTATCATTAAAGTAAACCCTGTTTCCCTGCACTTTGATTTCCCGAAAGCCCACACGGTCAATCAGGTCGTCGACCGCTTCTCCTTCCTTCCAGAGCCGCCCCCATACCTGGTACAGTTTCGGCGCATCCGGCTCATAAGACTCTGCGTCAGGCAATGCGATCACTTTTTTCCACAGGTTTAAGCCGGGCTGTAAGGTGATCGTTTCTTTTTCCATGGAAAATGCCTGTAGAGAAGAACCTCTTTCCAGATCAAGGGTAATCCCCACCTGTCTTTTATCATCCGCCAGATTCTCGATCCGGACCGAAAACTCTCCATGCCAGATACCGTCTTCCTTAAACGGCCTTACGTGAATCTGCCGGATCCATACCTCTCCCACTTCCTCCACTATTACCGGCCGTGTGATGCCGCCATAATTGTAATAATCATTGATCACATGCAGCGCCGAGTCCGGGTGGCAGCTATTATCCGCCTTCACACACAAAAGATGGTTCCCTGCTTTGACATCCTTTACCACCATTTCAAAGGGGGTGTACGCATTATAATGGCCGCCAATCTTTTCACCATCCCAAAATACTTCCGCCGTATGGCTCACCCCTTTTAGGCAAAGCCTTACATTTCCTTTCGCAAAGAGTTCTTTTTCAAACACGCCAATCCCCCTGTAATTTTCATAACCGGGGTAAGTCTCCACGCAGCTTGGGATCAATACCTGCCTGCGCTCATCCGGCCTCCCTTCCGGGTAAAACCGCCAAATCCCCTCTAAAACGCTGCTTTCCCTGACCCTGTGGGTCTTAAATAACCGCTCCATATCTGCCTCCATTCCTATCCGGCCAGTGTCCAAAACATGACCGTTTCCGCTTTTATTCCTTCACTGCCCCGATCATGACCCCTTTTACAAAATGCTTTTGGATAAAGGGATACAGGCATAAGATTGGCAGTGTGGATACGATTATTGTAGCATATTTTATGGTAATTCCAACATCTTCTACTTCAATATCTCCGGCCATGCTCCCAAGCTGGCTTCTTGTAAGGATTTCCCGCAGGAAAATCTGCAGGGGCATCTTAGTCGAATCCCGGATATAAATCATGGCGTTAAACCAGGAATTCCAGTGCCCTACTGCATAATACAACATGATCACCATGATAGTGGGCTTGGCAAGGGGCAGGATAATCCGGAACAAAATCGTCCAGTCGCTTGCCCCGTCAATCCTTGCCGATTCCTCCAACGCCTGGGGAATCTCCCTGAATCCGGTAATCATGATCATCAGGTTAAAGGTACTGATCGCCCCGGGAAGAATCAATGCCAGCCTGCTGTTTACCATCCCCAGATCCTTGATCAACAGATAATTGGGTATCAGCCCACCGTTAAAATACATGGTGAAAATAATCATCAAGGTAAAAAAACGCCGGAGCATCAGCTGTTTCCGTGACAATACGTATGCGGCCACGGAAGTTGCAATAATGTTCACCGTGGTTCCCGCCACCACATAAAAAATCGTATTCAGGTACCCTGAATAAATGGAGCTGTTGGCAAACACCTTTTTGTACGCATTCCAGGTAATCCCTGCCGGATACCACAAAAGCCCCTGCCTGGTCAAAAGCTTTAGCGGCTCGCTCACTGATGCAAATACTACATATAAAAAAGGATACAGTGTCGCCAACGCCACAAGGAGCAATACCATACCGTTAAAGACACCATATATTCTTTCTCCCTTGCTTCTCTTAATCATTTTGCCTCCTAAATTTTTCTTCCTCACCATAAGCTGTGATCCGTCAACATTTTACAAACTTTATTTGCCGTTGCAAGCAGCACCAGATTGATCACGGAATTAAACAGCCCTACCGCCGTGGAAAAACTATAGCTCTGGTCAATCAGGCCTTTCCGGTAAACAAACGTGGATATCACATCCGCCGTCTCATAAATGGACGGGTTATAAATTAAGAAAATCTTTTCAAACCCAAGGCTCATCATGCTTCCAATCCGCATAATCAGCATGGTGATCACCGTAGGCATGATCCCCGGGATTGTTACGTACAAAGTCTGCTTCCATCTGCCTGCCCCGTCAATCCTTGCCGCTTCATACAGTTCCGCACTGATTCCGGAAATGGAAGCGATATAAATAATAGACCCCCATCCAATCCCCTGCCAGATTTCAGATATCACGTAGATTGGCTTAAACAGGGCCGGATTAAACATCAAGTTCTGCTTGGGATAGCCAAACAAGGTCATCAGGTTTGTGATAAATCCGTCTGTCGCCGTAAACTGTAAGATCAAACCCCCAATTACCACCGTGGATATGAAATGAGGCAGATAGCTTATGGTCTGCACCGTCTTTTTAAATTTCGAGTTCCTTACCTCGTTCAGCATCAATGCAAGGATGATTGGCGCCGGAAACCCAAAAACCAGGTTCAGCAGATTGATCCCCAATGTATTTTTAATCAGCCTTGAAAAATAAACGCTGTCAAAAAAGCTCTTAAAATGCTTCAGCCCTACCCAAGGGCTGTGAAAAGACCCAAGCTTTGGTGAATAATCCCGGAATGCGATCTGCGCACCGTACATGGGGTAATAACAAAACACCAGATAATACAAAATAACGGGGATCAGCATCAAATACAGACTTTTATGCCTGACAAGATCCCGCCCCAGCTCCTTAAAAAATTTCTTTTTCCCGGACTGCATATACTCTCCCTCCTTCCCATCTTCCGGAATTTTCCGTAAGATGAACAAAAAGAGGGCATCCTGCCGGATACCCTCTTTGACTGTTACCTTGCGCAGAATCTGTCGTATGCAGCCTGCTGGATTTCAATTGCCCTGTCGATGTTCATTTTTTGGATATTTTCAACAAATTGAGGGAAATTCTCCAAAGGTTCCGTACCCATGATAAATTTTAGCTTAAATTCATCCGCATATGTCTTGATATCGGTCATGATATCGCTGTACTCCTGCGTCTCCTCCGCGCTCAGTGCCAAAGACGGCAGATTCTTTACTTTTCCGTCCGGGGTGGCCCACACATCCAAGGATTTTTTCTGCACATCCAAAGGATAATTCTCCATCATCATGATTCGGTCAACCAAAAATGATTTATTCTTATCCCCTGCATAGAAGGATAGCGCCGTCTGTAATGACAACCCATCCGGATTATTTAACACATATTCGGTAAACTGAGGTTTCCCGTCAACCATCTCATAGGTGACACCTTCCACGCCAAAGTTTGCCAGCATGTCGCCTTCCTTGCCATATACATAATCCACTACCTTTGCAGCAGCTTCTTTGTTCTTGCAGTTAGACGAAATCATGGCGCCGATATCACCTACCCGGAAAGCACTGATATCTACCGGAAAAGAATCCCCCTTATTCAAAACCGGGTTGGGAGCCGGCTGGTAGTCGATTTCCGGATTATCCGCTTTCATGGTCTCAATCTTCCCTAACTCACCCCCGGTATTCCCCCATACAAGACCGGTCCTTCCGGTGGCAATCTTTGCATAAAATGCATCAATCTCCTGGGTAAACCCGTCAGGATCCAAAATCCCCATCTCATACCAGCGGTTAAATAATGTTAAGAAATCCAGATATTCATCTTCTACAAATCCATAATGTACCTTATTATCTTCCCCTACATACATTTCCTCGCAAATGCCAAAAGCGTTGACCATCCTCTGATAGTTTTTCCACGCAAAAGAATATCCGGTATCACAGCCCTTCTTTTCCTTAAAAGCAAGGAGCACGTCTTCCATCTCCTGAATGGTTTCCGGCATGGCAAGCCCCAGCTCATCCAGCCAATCCTGGCGGATCATGTTCCCGTTAAATACCAGCGGCGAATCCGCTTTCCGGATCATGGGCGCCCATGCGTAAAGGCCTTCGTCATTTTTCATCAACTTATCCACTTCCGGGTCGGATTCTAAATACGCTTTCAGATTGGGCATATAACCCGCATCCATCAATTCATTTAAAGGAAGGATCGACCCGTCCGCCAAAAGCTTCTGTACCCCGCCGGAAACATCACTGTTATATTCAATTATGATATCCGGCAGGTCGTCTGTTCCAATCAGGATGGAAAGAGCGTCTTTCCTTCCCGAACTGTCTACAAACTGCAGGTCCACATCCGTAGCCTTCTCAATCTCCTGCCAGTAATAAGCATCTCCCTGGTCTGCGAAATGTTCCGTTACCTGCCAGTCTGACCAGATCGTTACAATTGGTTTCCCCTCGTCATTTACATCTCCCGTGTTTCCAAGTGAGGCTGCTTCCGGAGCCTCGGCCTTATCATCAGCCTGTGCGTTTTCCGTTCGGGTTTCTTCTTCTGCCTGCCCTGCTTCCTCCTGTCCGCTATCCGTCTTCGAACTCTGGCAGCCTGACAGCAATCCGCCGAGCACGGCCACGGACATGGCAGCCGCCAATGCCTTTTTCCAGTATCTTGTTGTTTTCCTCATTATTTCTCCTTTCTTTCCCGCCCCTTTTTCGCTAAATAACTTTTTCATGCGGTCACTCTGAATATAACAAAGCCTGATTACCCGGTAAATCTTAGAAAAGTGAAAGTTACGAAATCTAAGATTTTTTTAGAAATATAAGATTTTCCCGCTTTTTTTATATGATATTATTAATATATCAGGATAAATCAGGAGGACATTCGATGAAACACACTTTTTCTCTTTATGACAAGATAAAACCGCAAGGAAGCATTTTCCACAAAACGCTGATTTCCCATATCAGCATCCTTTTGCTCTCCATATTTATGTGTTCCTTTTATTACGTGCATACCTATATCGCCCTGAAAGAATACTCCTCCGCCAATCAGCGTCTGTTCCTTGAAAACGCAAAGGAACAGTTAAATTATGTGTTTTATGATTCCATCACTCTGTCCAATACCCTGATGCTCAATCGGTATGTGGGGCCACTTTCACATGACCATTCGTTTCTGACCAAAAATCCTGTCCTGGAACGGCACTATTTATCGGAGGAGCTCCGTGCTTTTACCTCCTCCAACTCTTTGATCGAAGGAATCACCTTATATTTCCCTGCCAGCGATTATATCGTATCTTCCGCATCTTCCCACCCTGCGCACCTTCTTGACTCCATGGAAAATCATCTTCTTGGGTATGGAAAGCTGCAAACTTTATATCATACCCTGTCGCCGGACAGCTTTTACTGCTTTTTGTCCGAGTCAGGCAATAATCTCCTTCTCGCCCACCCGCTGATCACTTCCCATGACGGGGAAACACTGTCCCTGTCCATTTTGCAGATTGACAAGCAGAATCTAAGCAGACGGCTCCAGAACAATATCCCCTTTGAGTCCGGCAGCTCCTTCGCCCTTATCGATCCGGAATCTGTTCTTTTTTCCACAGGAACCGATGTGGCGCTAGATGACATCCCGGGGATCTGGGAATATTTTCAAGGGCACCGGAATGCCTCCTTAAAAATACGGCTAAAACCATCTAACGCCCGCTACATTATTGATTATTACCCTACCCTGATTTCCGGTACCGGACTGATTTCCATCACCCGGCAGTCTGTTTATCACACCGCCCTTTACCGCCTTCTCCTCGTCCTTGGCATTACCTTGCTTGTCTGTATTGTAACCGGGGTCACTTTTATCTATTACTACTCAAGGAAAAGCTACCGCCCGATTGCGCAAATTCTCCGTTTTATGGGGAAGGAAGGCATTGACGGGAAAGAGTCGGACGAATACAGGATAATCCTGAACATGTTAAGCCAAAACCGAAGTGAAATTGAATACCAAAAAGAACTGCTGAAAAACAATTATCTGCAAAAAATACTGACCGGTGAACTTCCCTTTTCCCAGATCACCAGCCAGATTTCCACAGAATTTTCCCTTTTGTTCCCTTTGCCCTTTTCCTGCATCGCATCGCTTCGTATCAATGCGGAAAACGATGCGAAATATGACCAGTTACTGACCTTTATCGTCCAAAACGTACTTGGGGAGCTTCTGACGGAACACTTTCCCGGACACTATTTTTGCAGCCGGAATGACCAGATCATCGTCCTTGTCAACATGCCTGCAAAATATGGTACGGATCCTTCCCCGGGCATACGGGAAATTGAAAAAATCCTGGGTAAATTTATCGTCTTTCTCGAAAAGCATTATGGCCTTGATTTTTTTGCCGGTATCAGCCAGATCCTGCCCAATCACTCCATCCCTGCTGCCTATCTGCAGGCGGAAAGCACATCAGAATATTTAAATCTGTTTAAGCCTGACAAGGTCATGTGCTTTGATGAAATACCTGCGCAAAAAGAGCATACCACTATTTACCTGAAAACACAGGACTTCGTGTTAAACCTGCTCTTTAACAGTTCGCCTGAAAATCTGGATGCTTATTTTAAACCTATTTGCCAGAATATCCTGTGCAATAACTTAAGCCGCACGGATTCCAAGAGCTGCTTTTATTTCTTTTACCTTACCACGCTGCAGGTGCGTAATTCTTGTCAGGAGCAGTACGGGTTTACGCCCCTTTCGCTGGACTTTATTGACAACAACTATTTTTCCCTGTCTCTTTCCGATGCCCTCCATCAGACCCATATGGGCTATGCCGCCTTTATGGAAGAACTTTCCGCCCAAAAAGAAACCCATCAGGAAAACAATTGGGGCATCGACATATACCGGTATATTGAAAACAACTACTTTGACGTTAATTTAAACTTAAATACAGTGGCGGAGTACTTTTCCATTACGCCTTCCTATCTTTCCCGGAAATTTAAGGACAAATATAACCGCAGCATTAACGATTATCTATATGAAGTCCGAATTGACCATGCCAAAAAGCTGATAAACAATACTAACTTAAAGGTCGGGGAAATCGCCCAGATTACCGGGTTTATGGACAGCAATGCCTTCATCCGTATCTTCAAAAAGTATACCGGAACCACGCCTGGGAAATATAAAAGCCGCCCATGACCAATTTATTTTTGAGCCAGCGTAAAAAGGAAATTCATGGAAAACTCCTTTTCCTTAAACTGATATTTTCCATCCAGAGCCGGACCGCAGCTGCAAGAGCCTACCCCGGACTGCTTATAATCCGCGCAAAGAATCGTATACCCCGATTTTTCCAATTCATAATTATGGGCTTTTTTTGCTAACTCTTCCTGTGAATAGCAGGATGCATTAAAAGAAAAATCCTGATCGGCGGTTACGTGAAGGCCAAGCTTCCCATTTTCAATTTCCACAAATTCACACCCAAAATGAGAACCGTTTTCCTGTGGTTTGATATAGTCCTCATGCATATCCGACACTATATCATGAAACAAGCCTTTATAAGAACCCCTGTGCTTATCAGGATAACTTTCCTGCTTCCCATATCCATAATAAGTTACCTTTGAAAAATTTTCTCTAAGGAAAATCCTTAACCCAAAGCGGGGAAGATATGGGCGGTGGTCTGCCACACGCACATCAAAATGAAACAATATCTGTCCGCTTCCGAAAACACTGATTTTACAATTTATGTCAAAGGTATTATGATACGCCGCCGTTCCAAGTGCCAGATGCTCCGTGATTTCAATTCTTCCTTCCTTTTTTTCAATCCCTGCCCCGTAGATCTTGGTCATCAGGTCATGTAACCGAAACTTTTCCCATTTTTCCTTCACGCCGCAGTCATTATCTGTAGGAGCCCGGAAAGCATTAAATCCCATGGGCTTTTCCAGCAATTTTTCCCCGCCATATTCCATCTCATCAAACAATCCCTTCCTCATGTCAAACCGATAGAAGAAATTATTCCCGAAAATCAGCCACCAGCGTCCTTTTTCCTCATACTCCGGTTCATCATCCGCAGGATTAGGAACCAGCGCTCTTTTCTCCCGGCAGATGCAAATCTGGTCAAATCCCAGTTCAAACCCCTCTTTGGCCCAGGGCATTGCCGCCTTCAATGAATATATAAAGCGGACATACAAGCTTTCCCCGGATAAACCCGCAAGCTCAGGGATGACTACCTTCTGCCGCATATGGGTAGACACATCCGGACAAAGGGTGCCTTCCAAAACCACACTTCCCTTTTCCGTCAATTCAAACCTGCAGGATACCCGCTCCGGCAGCCTCGTAAAATCGTATGTATTGAAAAATTCATACTCGCCTTTCTTTAAATCCGTTGCCCGGACCCTGACTGGACGGTAAACATTTTTCACTTCCTTAAGCCCTGTATGCGGAGTTCTGTCAGGGTAGCAAAGGCCATCCAAGCAAAAGTTTCCGTCGTGAATTATTTCCCCATGATCTCCTCCATACGCATATTTCGCCTTGCCCTCATCCGTCTTTCCGGCGAAAATACCATGGTCACACCATTCCCACACAAAGCCTCCGCAAAGCCTGTCATATTGATAAAATAATTTCCAATACTCCTCAAGGTCACCCGGTCCGTTTCCCATAGCGTGACAATATTCACAAAGCAAAAGCGGACGTTTTTCATCTTTCTTTTCCAAAAATTCTTTTTCCATCCATTTGGGTGAAGGGTACATTGTAGATACCATATCCAATGTTTCCTCACTGTCCACTGCTTTGGGTGCTCCTTCCAACTCATGCATACTCTGATAATGGACAAGTCTTGTGGAATCGGCCGTTTTCACATATCTGGCTGCTTTTTCAAATATTTTGCTATATCCGCTTTCATTTCCCAAAGACCAGAAAATTACGGACGTCCTGTTCCGATCTCTTGCAAGCATCATCTCAATGCGGTCCAGAATCTCCCTTTCATAGTCCATATTGTTCGCAAGCAATGCAATCCCTGAATAGTCCCATTTTTCATCTGTGGTGTGGGAAGCTTCCACGCTGCCATGAGATTCTACATCCGCCTCGTCTATCACGTAAAACCCAAGTTCATCGCAAAGCTGTAAAAATACTGGCGGATTAGGATAATGGGATGTACGTACGGCATTGATATTATGTTGTTTCATCAAAAGAAGATCTTTCCGCATATCGCTTTCCGTAACACAGGCTCCTTTAAGGGGATGGCTGTCATGGCGGTTTACCCCTTTTAACTTTACGGGAATATCATTTATACAGATGCGTCCATCCTGTACACTCACCTGCCGGATCCCGACTTTTTCTCCAATCACTTCCTCTTCGGTCCTTAATTCCAGACGGTACAGGTACGGTTTTTCCGCATTCCATAAGATTGGCGACGGAACCTGCAATACTGCCCCACCCTCCTTGGCCTGCGCTTCACACACCATCCTGCCATCCGCATCAGCCAAAGAAATATGCACTTGTGTATCAGCCTTAACCTTTAACGCAATCTCTCCCATAGATGTCTGACTGTCATAGCGTGTGGTAACCTGATAATTTTCTATTTTTTTCACCGGGCGCGCCAACAAGTATATATCCCTGAAAATCCCCGACAGTCTCCATTTATCCTGACATTCCAAATAAGTTCCGTCACACCATTTAAGCACTATTACACAGACAGTGTTTTCCCCGTTTTCCAGAAACCTTGTAACATTAAACTCACTTGTCATATGGGAAACCTGGCTGTATCCGACAAATTTACCATTGATATACAAATAAAAACAGCTGTCCACTCCTTCAAAATTTAGAAAACGTTCTAACCCATCCATAAGATTTACATAAAATTTGCGCCGATACACTCCTGTTGGATTTTCATCCGGCACATAGGGCGGGTCGTAGGGTATGGGATACCTGACATTTAAATACCCCGGCCTGCCATAACCATGTAACTGCCAGTTTGACGGAACCGGGATAGAATCCGGAAATTCCTCATCAAAAAAGCTCTCCTCCAAATCCTGAAAGCTTTCATAATATCGAAATTCCCATTTTCCATTAAGAAGCTGAAAACGCCCTGATTTTTCCCTTTGCCAGAAAGGGCATTCCCCTTCCCCGAAAGGGATAAAGTAGTTTCGGCCTGGTTCCGCATTTACGTGCAGCTGCTTTGGGTCCTCATGATATGTCTTGTCCATCTTTTTCTTACCTCCTTACAAAATATTGAAACTTAATAATATAAATTGTATAGCGTATATTGTGGAATATTCAATCTAATGATATGATACTATATGAATATATGAAACTATTGGAGACATAAAACATGAGCAGATTCACCTACCCCTTGAACCCCTTTGACCCAGACCTGCCTCTTTGTATTTTCGGCATTGGCCGCGAGGATGACCAGCCTCCGGTCATCAGGAAAAACGGATTCCCCTTTCCCCAGCTCTTCTTTTGCCTTTCCGGAAAAGGAACCCTGGAAGTTAACGGAAAATCCTTTCCTGTAAAAGAAGGCTCTTTCTTTTATCTGATGCCTGATACGCCGCATTCATACTATGGGGATACGCAGCCATGGAAAATAACCTGGATTGCATTTTCCGGGAGCATTGCCCTGCCGCTTCTGACTCAAATGCCAGACGGACAATCCCCTATAGATATCTCTCCATATATAAACAAAATAGAATCTATGTCACAAAGGATTTTTGCAGCCCTGAAATCAGACGAACTGCCTGGCAAAACCGCCGCTTCAGGGATTTTATATGAAATGCTTATGGAGCTCTATGCAATTCCCCATAGACAAAAAGAGCCCGTTAGGGCAGAAAGCAAACTCCTTAAATCAATAGAAATTTACATTGAAAAAAATTATAGCGAAGACCTGACGATCAATGAATTGGCAGCTCACGCTCATATAAGCCCTCAATATTTATGCCGTCTTTTCAAAAAATATAAAAGATTACGCCCATTTGAATATATTGCAATGAAACGGATCCAACATGCCAAAACCTTACTGTCGGATCCGTCTTTATCCATTGCCGAGATAGCCCGCCGTACCGGTTACCACGACTGCAGTTATTTTTCCCTTGTTTTTAGGATGCAGGAACTGATTTCTCCTTCCGAATTCAGGGGTATGCTTGCCAAGCCGGAAGGGAATTGATTCATTTCATTTATTTGCAATATTTTGAAATTGCTTCCCTTGCAAACTCAGCAGTACCCTCTCCTCCTGCCTTGTCAATGTTTTGCTTCATCCTTTCATCCCCGACATACATTTCCCCAAGATCTTTCAAGATTTCATTGGTGCAGGTATAGTAATTGTCAGTGATTTGCTTTTGGATCATACTGATTTTTTCCTGCACGGCCTCATCTTCCGGTGGAAGTTCCTTGAGAGAACCAAGCTCGGCAAAAAGTTCCATCATCCGTTCTCCTGCTTTACTGATCTCTTCTTTGGTCTTCCTCTTCCCTTTCTGTTCCCACTCCTTATATGCATCTGTGTTTCCCCAACGTTCCTTCACCTCTGCCGCATATTGCTCCATGTTTGTCTTATCAAAAGCTTCAAAGTTCATTTCATTTTCTCCTTTATTTTTGATCTTACAGGCAAGAGAAATGAGATTCTCCAGGTGTTCCTTCTGCAACTCCAGCAATTTGATCTGATGATCCAAGGCTTCCGCCGGATCAAACGCCGGGCTGTCTAAAATCCCCTTGATCTCTTTTAACGGAAACTGCAATTCCCGAAACAGCAAAATAGATTGCAGCCGCCTAAGGGCTGTATCGTCATACAGCCGGTACCCTGCCGCAGTCACCTCCGTGGGCTTTAACAGACCGATGGCATCATAATGGTGCAGTGTGCGCACACTTACACCGGTTAGTCTGCTAACCTCCTTCACTGTCCGCATGATATTTCCTCCTTTTTCTCCTGTATGGATTGATTGTACACTATGACGCAGCGTCAGAGTCAACCCTGTTTTTTCATTTTCCGCTTCCTTCCTGCCTGTATTCTATTTCCCATAACCATTCCATAATTGTATTCCCGATGAAAATCGATTATACTTATCCTAACAAGAATGTATCATGAACGATATCATGCAATTTTCTAACAGGGAAGGTTTCAGGAAATCTGTAAAGGAAACTTACATTTTAACCACAAATAACATATTTGCAACGTAAAGTTGACAATGTGCAATCCAGAAAAGATAGAAAGTTACAGTCTGATTTGATAAGATTGACCTACCAAAATCAAGACAGGAGGACACATATTATGACATTTGGAGAAAAATTGTTTCATTTAAGAAAAGAAAAAGGGCTTTCCCAGGAAGCGCTTGCCGAGCAGGTCGGAACGACCAGGCAGGCAATCAGCAAGTGGGAAAACGATCAGGGATTTCCGGAAACAGAGAAGTTATTGCAATTATCTAATATTTTTGAAATCTCTATAGACTATCTGCTGAAGGATGAACAGTCTTCTAATACGGTAAGTGAGGGCGGCTATTATGTAAGCAAAGAAATGGCAACAGGATACATTGCAAATCAGAAAAAAATAAGCTGCTATATTGGTATCGGATTTCTGTTTTGGGCATTAGCCGGAATCCCTTATGTCATGTTTACAGCTAATTTGACATGGCGTTATCTGGGAATGGCAATTTTTATTATTATAGGCATTGGCTCATTTGTTTTAGGCTCATTTTCAGAGGATCCCAAATATAAGATTTTGAAAGAAGAGCCGCTGATCCTGGACCATGGGTATCTGAAAGAATTATCTAATATGTATCAGGCTAAAAGGAAAATTTATGTGGCACTGTTCGTACCAAGTATCATTTTGTTTATAGTTGGCATTTTGGCTATTTCCTTAACTATGGATGGAAAATTTGTTTGGTGTGAATACCATTCCTTCGTGTTTTTGGGATTTGCAATCGGACTTTTCGGATTTTGTTATTGTGCCGGAGTTATTGACGCTTATGAGCTGTTGATCAGAAACGAGCAATATACCTCACGTTTATTCTTTAAGATCAAATACAAGAGCAAGCGTTTTCTCTCCATCAAATAGGCGCCTATGATGATTTGCCAGACACTGTCTGACAAATCATCGCCTTACCGTATCTTTACCACATGGGTAAGCAGATACCTCCCGCCTTCAAGCTCTTCCGCAGAAAGCCGGATCTCACAGGAAGACGCACCCACCACATCCATGGCAGCCTCCATATAGGCCTGCCGGTAGCTTTCTAAGCGGTAATCCTCGTACCAGGCTTCCAAAAGTTCCTCGCCTTCTATGACACTGTAAAATGTGTATTCCCCGGTTCCGTTTGCCACCACCTGTCCATAGCAGTCCGCATGGTAAGAGAGCAGGTCATAAAGCACCTGTTCTTCCGTAAATCCTGCGTCCTCAAGGCTTCTTAAGTTATCTTCCGGAACAGGCTCCGGCTCCAAATTACGGAAGCTCTGCCCGTTACAGGGCGGCAGGTACACCGACAGTTCCTTTCTCACATGTGTTCCGGCATAATCCGCATCCGTCTTATTGAAATACGCATAGCTGCCTTCCCCCGTGTCATCCCAGGTGGTATCCACGTTGTAATATCCGTCCGGCAGCTCCACAATATTCCAGGCATGGTTCTCCCCGGCATACCCGGTACAATAATAGCAGGGGATGCCAAGCTGCTGGAGCAGATACTGGAACGCCCTTGCATACCCGGCGCATACCGTCCGTCCATTTACCATGGCGCTGTAAGCGCTCTGGTTCATCTCCGCTCCCATATCATAAGTGATCTTGTCGATCAGCGCATCATGGACTGCCTTTTCCCGGCCGTAGCTATCCGGCAGCGCCTGCACACCGGCAAGGATCTGGTCCGCATTTTCCCGGAAAATCTGCCTGGCGTTTTCAAGATCCTGGGCCGTTCGGTTAAACTTAAGCTCTATCTCCACGCACTGCCCGTTCTCCCGGTACTTGCAGGCATACGCCGTCTCCAGCCAGAAAAGTTCCGGATGGTCATTGTACACCGCAGAAAACACATTCCTGAGCTGCCCTGCCGTAACCGTTTCCACCGGGGCAAAGACCTGGAAAAGCTGGTCGCCGTTGGCATAAATCTGGCGGTACAGATGACGTCCCTTTTCATCCAGCATGGCATAATAAGGGTAAAAGCGGGCATCAAAGGTAAGGCCGTCACCGGTATTCCCTGTACTAAGCTGCTCCTTTAAACGGTCTGCCTCATCTTCTCTAATCTTGCTGGCTTCTTCCTGTATCTGCCGATATCCGGTGCGCCCTGCCAGCGTTTCCGGAACATCCACCTGCGCTTCATCAGGCGGTGTATACTCAGATAAGATCCCGGGTTCTATCCCGTCTCCCTCGGCTTCCGGAAAATCCTTTTTTTCATCCGAAGGGTCAACTGACAGCATGGCCCCTTCCGCATCCTTATTTTCCTCACCGGATCCCATTTGGCCCACAGGCATCGCACTGCCGCTAATGGCAGAATCCTGATCCATTTCCTCTGCCGTTTCCATTCTATCCGGATAAAGGAAATCCGCAATCCGGTTCGTAAGCTCCGGATGAAAAGCACAGACTAAGACCAATACGACAAACAGCGCAAACAATATTCCTATAACTATTGCAATTCCTTTTAAAATTTTCATATCACCATTTTCTTACAAATGCTTCCCATTGTCTATATCTTTTTTTCATTTCTTTTTATAGATATCTATACAAGAAATTGAAAATATTTTATAATGATTTTATAGTTTCCGCACATTTTTGCATTTTTCAGCAATCTGGCAGAACATTTATAATGTCACGAATGGAGAATACATATGGAAAACACGATCAAATGGAACAACCGCTTCAATCTGGGAGTCGATTCCATCGACAAAGCGCACCAAAAGCTTTTTGCTATCGTACAAAAAATGGTAGACTTAAACGATGATGAAATAAACCGCAGATGGATCTGTGAAGAGGGGATCAAGTATTTCAAAAACTATGCCCTCAAGCACTTCGCCGACGAGGAAGCATATATGCAGTCCATCGGGTATAGCGGCTATCCCACCCACAAGCACATCCATGACAATATGAAAAACAAAACCCTGCCTGCCCTGGAACGGGATATGGCGGAATCCGAGTTTTCCGTGGAGTCCATCCAACATTTCCTTGGCATCTGTCTTGGCTGGCTGACCGGCCATATCATGTTAGAGGATCATGCCATCACCGGAAAGATCAACAACAAATGGGTACATGAATGGACCCAAGCCGCATCCGTATTTGAGGATACCGCAATCCGGGTTATGAACGAACTATTTGGGCTGAAAACAGAAATTGTCAGCGAGCGCTATGCAGGAGAGAACTTTGGCAAAAAGACTTGTTACCGCCTTACCTATGTTGACAAGACCGGAAAACGCACACAGGTATTTTTCATTTTTGAAGAAAAGCTGATCCTATACTTTATCAACCGGCTGATCGGTGTACAGCTCACAAAAGTAAATAAAGTGGTAATTGATGCCGTTGCTCAGATCTGCCAGCAGTTCATGAAACGTGTTGCCATGTATTATAATGCTTCCGGCATGAGCAAACTGGAAAAAAATAATCTCCTGACAGAGGAACAGCTTGCCAACGACTTTAACAATGCTTACCCTAAATACAGTCTGCTGTTTAACACCGGAAAAGGCTATTTTGCATTATGTGTCAAAGAATGATCATTCCCCGGCAGATTTTTTGTCTGCCGGGTTTTTTCTTTTGGTCAATTTAACAGCTTTATGTAGTTCTCCATCAATTCCTTCCGGTTCCTTCCGGCAATAAAATAATAATCCATCTGGGCTTCGTTTTCCCCATAAAGATACGTGCCATATGCCGGGATGTCGCAGCAGATAACAGCGCTTTGCGCCGCAAATACCAGCCCGTAATTTTTATCCGAGAACAAAAGCGGCAGCTTTCTGCCAGAAATATATCTGGCAGTTCCGCAAAGTTTCATCATATTCTTTTCCCCTGCAAAGCTATCACCCTCCGCTGCCGGGTCAATCCCATACACCGTCTCCCCCTTTGCCCAATCCAGATAAAGCCAGACTTTCTTCTTTCCTAAAGGGCTCTCCTCCAGTTGGCGGCTTACATTGCTCTTCTCCGCCAAAAGAAGTTTTTTATCTCTGGTCATAAAGCGGATCGCTCCGCTGTTTTTGTCCACCTGCAGGCAAAGCTCATCCGTCAGAAGATCCACTGTGCTGCCGGAAGACTTGTACAACCACATAGGATTTTTCATGGATTCCGTAATTCCGGGGTGCTGCCCTTCTTTTACCGTTCCACCCTTTGCAAACGTAACCCTGATAGTAAAATCCCCTATAGGGCTTAACCGTAAGGTACCATACCGGCTCTGCAGGTATAGCCCATCCGGCTTCTTTTCCGCCCACCGGATGGAAAGATCTATTTTTCCATGGCCTGCCGGACGGAGCAGTTCCGTTGCCGGCATATCGCCAAACTTATGTTCTCTCCCTGCCGCCTTACTTCCCCGGTTCCTTTCTCGTCCAATATATTCTGCCCCTGCAGGTTCTTTGGTCCTGTCCTCTTTCACGGAAGCGGTTATGATAGGAGAAGAACTTTCCGGTGAAAATACTTCTTTTTGCCGGATGATAAAAGGCTTTTTCTCCTCCGGTGTGGCTATGCTGACGGAAGCCCTTGGCCTTGCAGCCGCAACAGGCTTTTTCCTGACGGTTGTGCCTGCCACCGGATTAACCGCCGCCTTCTGCCCGTTTGACCTATTGGATCCATGATTGATTCCACGGATTCTTTCCTCCCGGACTCCGCCGGCCGTAACGGACTTTTCCCCGCCTGGTTCCTGTACCGGTCTTTCCTTCACCGGATCGGTAATCAGTCCGGTAAGGTTTCCTGCGTGGACCACACACAGTTCATGAAGCGCCCTTGTGGCCGCCACATACAACAGCTTTGCATGACCATCCTCCACCGGATAGTCTTCCTTCACAGGGTCAAAAATCAGTACTGCGTCAAATTCCAGCCCCTTGGTATACTCTACGGGGAGCACCATAATTCCGTTACCAAACACCGCTTTTTCCAGATTGCTTTCCATCACTTCCACATACTTTGACAATTCCCTGGAAACACCAGCGGCGCTTGTTTGATTCCGGCAGATCACGGCGATCGTATCCAGGCCTTTTTGCCGCCATTCTTTTAAGATCACTGCGGTATCCCGGACCATATCTTTCTTCCCCCCGCTTGCATGGATCTTCACCGGATTCCCGTGCCTGATGATAGGCTCCACGGGATAAGTGGAAAATTTCCCATGATGGAGGATATTAGCGGCAAAGTTTGAAATCTCCACCGTATTCCGGTAGCTTTTTTTCAAAAGTCCAAAGCTGTCCATTTCATCCGGCAAAAGCAAGGCTTTTAGTTCTTCCCAGTCATTTAACCCATAGCCAAAATGGATATTCTGGGACACATCCCCCATGACCGTATAGGTACACCCATGGATGCAGAACTTCAAAACATGATATGCCATCATACCAAAGTCCTGGGCTTCGTCGATGACCACATGGTGGGCTTCACTGATCACTTCCTTTTCCTTGATCCGCTTATAGAGATAAGCTAACGCAGCCAGGTCGTACACATCAAATTCCCCATCCGGTATCTCCACCTCATGTCCTTTCACTGCCTGTTTCATGAGAAAATCCCTGTACATTTCAAAAATGGACCGCTTCCATTCCCTGCCGCCATACCATCCCCGGTAAGCTTTCAAGATTGCCTTTCTTTCCGCTTCCGTATACGTAACGCCTTTGCCAAGAAATTCATCCTTTATCTTCCCGGTAAGGCGCTGGTTTAACATATCAATCTTATTTTGCACGGATATGGAGGGGTTCTGCCTGATATAATCCTCCACCGCCGCTCCGTCCACCAAAAGCACAAGGCTTTTAGCATCTACCTTCTGCCCTGCGGTCTCGTCAAACACGCCTGTCTTCCCATCCCGGAACCCTTCCACAAACTGCCTGGGATTTAAATAAATGGATTCTGTGGAAATACTCTCCTGTTCCAACTTCCTGCAATACGCCTCAAGGTCACGAAACCACTGGGACTTCCCTTTTGCACCGGAAAGGATGCTGCCCTTCCCGCTTTCCGCCGTGTCTTTAACACGGTATTTCCGCTCATCCCAATCCTCATATAAAAGCCGCACAAAAAGCTGTTCCATGGTCATCTGACGCACACCATGCACATCCAAGTCCGGCAACACCCCGGTGATGTAATCCAGTAAGATCCGGTTACTCCCTACGATATAAAAATCATCCGGGCGGAACCGCTCCGCATAATTATATAAAATGAAAGAAATCCGGTGCATGGCCACTGTTGTTTTTCCTGATCCTGCCACTCCCTGCACGATGATATTGTGGTAAGGGGATTTCCTTATGATCTCGTTCTGCTCCTTCTGGATTGTGGCAACAATCTCATTTAATACCGTCTGCTTATTTTTGGCAAGATATTTAGTCAGCAGTTCGTCATTGGCGATCACTTCGCTGTCAAAATAATCCAGAAGCTGCCCATCCTCAATCTCATAAGTCCGTTTCAGCTTAAGATCAATCTCAATCTTCTCATCTCCCGGCGCTGCATAGCTGCATTTCCCAAGCCCGCTCTCATAATAGGCATTTGCCACCGGTGCGCGCCAATCCACCACCACCTGATGAGTCGAATCGCTGGCAATACCGCCCTTTCCGATGTAAATGGATTCCTCTTTGCCAAGGCTCTCATCTTTAAATATAATCCTGCCAAAGTAAGGCTTGCAAAGCGCCCTTTCGTTCCGCTCCAAAGCCCATTTCATGTGATCGTGCATGGTCACCGTATTGCTTAATATGGTGTAAACTTCCACATCATTGTCATGATAATGGGCCAGCATCTCATCAATGTCTTCCTGCATACGGGCCACTTCTCTCCCATAATTTTCCACGTTATCCTTCACCACGGCAAGGGTCTTTTTCAGATACCTCTCCTCCGCTTGTTTCGACACTGCCTGGCTTTCTTTCTTCCCTTCCACACCCATATGCTGCTCCTTTCCCGTACATTTAACCGCCATTCGGAACTTTCATAGTAAACTTACATCATGCTTAGCCTGCCGTCGGGCGGGCCGCATGGCCATCCATGCTGTGAAAGTCGAAGACTTTCATAGTAAATAATAGCGGAACATCATAAAAATTACTAGACTTTATTTTTGTGGTATGATAAACTGGATAATGAAGTGTGGGCAAAAACTAATATCGTTCTTGCCCACACTTTTTATTGATTTTTTATTTATTATGATTTCACTGCTTCTGTCTTAATGATGAACTTCACGCTCCCGTCCATATCCTTCGGCAGCTTTGTGAAAGTATTATATTCCTTCCCTGCATCGGACACTGCTTTTAACCGGTCTACCACATCCGTCACGTCATCACCGAAAAGATCCGTCAGCTTGCTGATGCCTTCCTCGTCAAATTCAAACATGCCATCCAAAAGCTCCAGCGCGCCGTCGTCCAAAGTTCCCATGCCCTCATCCAAGGTCAATACGCCCTCTTTTAATGTATCCACACCATCCTTTAAGGTTCCGGCGCCGTCATCCAGCGTCTCCGTTCCCAAAACCAGCTGATCCGTACCGTCTTTTAATTCTCCGGTACCGTCTTTTAACGCCGCCGCGCCATCCCTCAGGGCCTTTGTTCCGGATACCAGTTCCCCGGCGCCGTTATTTAACTCTGCCGCACCGGAAAGGGCTGACCTTGTTCCGTCTTCCAGAGCCGAAGCCCCGGCTTCCAGACGGCCTAATTCCGAAGATCCCGCATCCAGGTTTGCTGAAATTCCGGCTAACTGTTGTTCCAGCCCTGCTCCCAACGCAATTACCGGTGACCATTTCTGCATGACGGCAGGAAGCTGCGCCCCATAAGCTTCCGCTGCACTAATCTCCTGTTCCAGCGATTCCACCTGCATGGAATAAGCTTCCATCTTTGCCTGGCAGACTGCCATATCTTCCAATGCGGACTGATAGCTGCTAATCGTCTGCTGCAAATTTTCCACGTCTACCGACTGCACCTCGACCACTTCCGTATCCACGATTTCCTTCTCCACTTCCACCGTTCCGGTCACTGTCTGCGTATCGGTATCGGTATATTCCTCAATCACATTCAGTTCCCCGCTCTCTTCCCCTTCCGGCGCTTCACCTTCACAGACAATCCTTGTGGTAGCATATACGGGAGCATCAACCGTTACCTCATAGCTCTCCGTTTCTGTATAACTGCCTGTTACCGCCGTGATCTCGGTTGTCGTTCCCTCACAGGCAGCCATCACCATGCTTTCCGCATCCGATAACCGGGTCAGCGCTGCCGAGAAGTTCTCCCTGGCCACTGACAGATCTGTCTCAGCCTGTACTTTCTGGGCTTTCAGTCCGTCTAAGATCATCTGGTACTGCTGGGCGCTTAAACCGTCCGCCTCACTTAGTGCTTTGATCTGGTAATTCAGCAGATAAGCCGCCTGTAACAGTGTCTGGGGCTTGGACGGATCTGCAATCTGGGTGATATCCGTCACCGGCCTTCCAATCCCTGCCTGTAAGGTGCCCATCTGGGCTGCAACCATGGAAACGCCTCCTTTTATCTGGCCCGCACCGTCATATAATGTTTCCATACCGCTTACCAGGCTCCCGGTACCATCTGCCAGTTTCTGCCCGCCTTCCTGAAGAGCTGCCGTTCCATCGTAAAGTTCCAGCGCTCCGCTGTTTAATTTAGCAGCTCCCTCTTGCAAAAGGCCGGACTTTTCATGTAATTCCTGGGTGCCGTCCTTTAACCGGAGCGCGCCGTCTAACAGATCATCGGTTCCCGAAAGCAGTTCCCCGGTACCGTCCTTAAGCTGCCCGCTCCCGTCCTTTAATTCCGCAGTACCTTCTTTTAATAGGTCGGTGGCTTCCCTTAGGTCATCCATGGAAGCGCTTAAGTCAGTTAAGTCAAAAGTATCCGTCAGTTCAATATCGGAAAGGACGTCGCTCATGGCAACCGTCATGGTCATCCCCAGCTCAAAGTTTTCCGTATCAGCCGATATCTCAATATAATCAGGAATTTCCATGTCTTCCAGCTTTTTCTTCTTCTCCTCGTCATCCATCTTCTCTTTCAGCTCTTCCATCCGGATGCTTTCCTTAAGCCCCGGCAAAGCCACTCCGACTACCACGCTGTTACTGCCTTCCGAAAGAAGCCTTGCATTTTTTACTTCGATATTCGAGAACCTATCCTGGGGCAGGACCATGCCGGATATCATGGCAAAAGGTACTTTAATCTCCTGTTCTTTGCCGCCGATCATAACCTTCCTTGTCTCTTTATTTTCATAGTCCATGCGTATGGTCACCCTGCCGCTTTTTCCGGCAAGCTCTTCCGGTGTGATTTCTTTTCCGTCTAAAAGGTAAGAAATTTTAACTTCCACCGGCACTTCCTTATCCGTGTTCCCTCTATAATAAATGTCAGCGCCTTCTGCCTGCCATACGATATTGCCATCCCCGTCTGTCTCAAAAGTCTCATAACCTTTCACATTCCGGATATCCTTAAGGTCACTGCAGTCTGCAAGGCTCGCACCGCCGTTGCCGTTTTTCAGCCAGTCACTGACGATCACCTGGTTTGCCTTCCCGTTGGCGTCCGCAAACACATAGACCGTTTCTTCTTTCCCGGTGTTGCTGCTATGAGAAGGTTTTACCTGCCCGTTTAATATTTCATTCAAAACCCTTTCTTCGTTTTCACCGGTGATGACCGACGGCTTTACTTCCTCTTTTTTGCCGCATCCTGCAAGGCTTACGACCATTGCCGTACTGAGTAATACGCTAATAACCTTTTTTCCTGTTTTTGTATTCTTTTTCATGTTGAAACAACCTCCTGTTTGATTTTATTTTTCTTACTCTTTTCTTTTCCTTCCCTGCCCCTTACAAGCAGCCGGTCAAATACCATAAACATGGAAGGCAGGACGAAGATCACTGTCACCATACTGATCAGGGCTCCCCTTGCCATCAGCGTGCACAGGGAACTGATCATGTCAATGTTGGAATACAGCCCCACCCCAAAGGTCGCCGCAAAAAAGGATAATGCGCTGACCATTATGGATTTTATGCTGCTCTGACAGGCAATGGTGACAGCTTCCTTTTTTTCCGCTCCCGCAAACCGTTCCTTCCGGTATCTTGTCGTCATCAAAATGGCATAATCCACAGTGGCTCCTAATTGAATCGTACCAATGACCACCGATGCGATAAACGGAATCTCTGTTCCGGTATAGTAGGGAATCCCCATATTGACGAAAATCGCCATCTCGATCACCGACACTAAAACCACCGGAAGCAAAACGGATCGAAATACCAGCAGGATGATCAGGAAGATCACACCAATTGAAACAATGCTGACGGTATTAAAATCTTTATCCGTAATCTCGATCAGATCCTTCGTACAGGGCGCTTCCCCTACCAACATCCCCTTCGGGTCATAGGATTTGCAGATGGCGCTGAGCCTTTCGCACTGGGAATTGACCTCCCCGGATGCTACCTTATACTGGGAACCCACCAGCAGCAGCTGCCAGTTTTCATCCATAAGAGAATCCGTCAAATCAGCGGGAATCATTTCATCCGGTATGGACGGCCCCTTCATGGCGTTTAATCCCAGTATCCAATTCACGCCGTCAACAGCTTCCATCTCCTGCGTCATATGCTTCACATCCTTTGCGGGAAGGTCACTGTTTATCAGAAGCATATGCGTTGCATTCATATCAAACTTTTCATTTAATTTTTCATTGGCTGCAATGCTGGGAAGGTCCTTAGGGAGAGTCTCATCCAGATTGTAGTAAACTTTTGCATTTTTATATCCAAACAACGCCGGGGCAAGCATAATCAGGAAGAGTAAAATGAAAACCGGATAATGTTTTGTAATAAAAGCCCCAATCCCCTTCATGTCCGGTAAAAACGCCTTATGCTTCGTCTTTTCCAGGGCCTTGTCAAACACCAAAATCATGGAAGGCAGAATGGTGACACAGGCGATCACCCCAAAGATTACGCCCTTTGCCATCACAATCCCTAAGTCCATCCCTAAAGTAAAGCTCATAAAACACAAAGCAATGAACCCGGCAACGGTAGTCATGGAACTGCTCACCACCGAAGTGACGGTGGCCGAAATCGCTTTCGCCATTGCATATTCTTTACATGCCATTACATCATTTTTGTCCGAAGCTTCCTGCCTGTTTTCCTGATAGCTGTGCCACAAGAAGATAGAGTAATCCATGGTCACCCCAAGCTGCAATACGGCGCTTAGCGCTTTGGTGATATAAGAGATCTCACCCATAAAAATATTGCTTCCCAGATTGTAGATGATTGCCATCCCGATACTCAGCAAAAAGATGACAGGAAGCAGGAAGGAATCCATGGTAAGGGATAGCACCAGACAGGAAAGCAGCACGGCGATACACACATAGATCGGCGCTTCCTTTTCCGAAAGATTTTTGGTATCTGTCACTACCGCCGACATCCCGCTTAAAAAGCAGTTCCGGCCAGTCACCTTCCGGATTGCTTCAATTGCCTCCATAGTTCCATCCGCCGATGTGGTCTCGTCAAAGATCACCGCCATCATGGTAGCATCCCCACTGTTAAAAGCTTCATAAATCTCACCCGGCATAAGCTCCGCGGGAACTGATATGTCCATAACTGAATCATACCAGATCACCTTTTCCACATGTTCTACCTGCTCAACAGCCTGTTTCAGTTTCGTAACATCCTTGGGTTCCATGCCCTCCACAACCAACATGGAAAAGGCTCCCGTTCCAAATTCGTCAACCAGAATATCCTGCCCCACCATAGTCTCGATGTCCTTTGGCAGGTAGGAAAGGATATCGTAGTTTACCCTGGTTCCCACATATCCAAAAAAAGACGGAACCAAAAGCGCCAGGCTTACAATTAGGACCGGTATCCTGAGCTGCACAACTTTTTTTCCAAAACTCTCCATAAAAATCGCTCCTTTTAAAATATGACCGTTAGTCATTTATTGTTCTAACCAATGTTATATCACAAAAATGACTATTGGTCAACATTTTAATTCTAAACAATTTATAAAATAGGATTCCAAAATCCGCTTATTGACTTTTCGGTTTTTTCTTTTATAATGAATTAATCAGAGAATACGGGGTTTATCATGGGAAAAATAGATTTGAACAAAAAAAAGAAGCGGGAAGCGCTTCTGAATACTGCTTTTGAACTTTTCACCACACAGGGGATCGCACAGACCACCATCAATAACATTGTAGAAGCCGCCGGTGTGGCAAAAGGAACTTTTTATCTTTATTTTAAGGATAAATACGACATCCGGAATAAGCTGATCTCCCACAAAGCAAAACGTGTCTTTTCCGCCGCATACGACGCACTCTCCAAGACACAGCTGACCGATTTTGACGACCGGCTTATTTTTCTTGTGGACAATATTATTGAGCAGTTTAACACGGATAAATCCTTGCTCAACTTTATATCCAAAAATTTAAGCTGGGGCATTTTTAAAAATGAGCTGACATCTTCCGATGGCAGCTATGACCTTGACTTTAATGATGTTTATTCGATCTTTGAAAACTCCACCAAAACCTTTAAAAACCCTGAGATTCTTTTGTTTATGATTGTGGAATTTGTCAGTGCTACCTGCTATAGTTCCATTTTGTACAACGAGCCTACAGATATTGCCGCCCTAAAGCCATACCTGTTTGATGCCATCAGACAGTTGATCAAAAGCCAGGAATGCACCTGATCAATATTCCTGGCTCATTTTGGTCAGTCAAACATAAGCTCATCTACCGTAACAAACTCATACCCTTTGGCGGTCAGGTTGTCAATGATCTTAAGGGCTGCCGTCACCGTAGTCTTGTACTGGTCATGCATCAGGATGATGTCATTTTCATCCACCTTGGCACAGACATTCTTTACAATGCAGGATGCGTCGCTGCTGCACCAATCTAAGGGATCAATGGTCCAAAGCACTGGGAACATGTTCAGTTCCTTTTCAAATTCCTTATTCCAGCTGCCATATGGCGGACGGATATAAATCGTGTCCTCTCCCGTCACTTCCTTGATCACTTCATTTGTCTTAATGATCTCCTCCTTAAATACCTTTTCATTTTTGGAGGTAAGCTGCGTGTGATTGTATGTGTGGTTTCCGATCAAATGGCCTGCTTGTGTCAAGGTGATGACACAAATTTCAAAACCTCATTTCCGTCAGATAAAGCTTTCTTTGGAGACACTCCATAATCAAAGCTTCTCCGTCAACGTCCCCGTAAAGCTGTCCCGGTACTTCCATTTTATTTCAATTGCTTTCTCTACATACACATCAATGCTGTCGATCACGCACTGCAAAAATCCTTTCTTATCTTCCTTAAGCTCTAACCACTCCGTCAGAGCAACATTGTCTGCATCTGTCTCCTTCATTCTTTGATGCAATCCTTTTTCCTCCGCTTCCATCCCTGCCAGTTCCTCTTCCATCTCTCCCGCAAGATTCCCTTCCCACTTCTTCCTTGCAAGGTACTCCGCCTTCCCCATTTTCCCCTGTCTGTACTGGTGATACAACTGCCTGATTTCTTCCCGCTTCTTCTCTGCCTGCATCTTCTTCTTTTTCATCTCCGGGAGAAGTTTTCTGCGCTTCTCTTCGCACAATTCCTTTTCCCTCCGGAATACTGCTTCCTTTTCTTCCAGCAGCCGCAATTGGATATCCACTGCTTTCCATACAATCACTTCCAGTTCTGCTTCCGGGATGCTTTCCACATTCCTATGGTCGGTAAATTTCTGATACCTGCACCGGAATCTTTTCTTATCCCTTACCATAAGCCGCCCGCATTCCCCGCACCGTACAAGCCCTTTCAGTAAAAATTGCTGCGCCTCGCCGTGCTTTTTCTTCTCCATCCTCTCCTGTACTTCCCGAAAAGTGTCTCTTTCTATAATTGCCGGATGGGCATTCTTCACACGGACACGCTCCTCCTCCGGCACAAAGACACGCTTTCCGCTCCCCAGAGGACCATGCTCATAAGCGCCTGAAGTCAATACACCTGTATAAATTTCGTTCCTCAAAATCTGTTGGAGCGTAGTCGGAAGCCAGAAACAGGTTTCCCCCTTTTCCCCATGCAGAATCCCTTTGTTAATCTTGTGCTGCTTCGGGGATGGTATCCCCTCCCCGTTCAGTTCCCTTGCCAGCTCCGCATACCCTTTCCCGGAAAGGTATTCCCTGTATATCCTCTGCACAATACCTTTTGTCTCTTCGTCCGGCGTCAGGAAACCTTCCCCGTCCCTCAGGTAGCCATAAGGCGGGGTGGAACCCACATACAGCCCTTTTTTCCTCCGCACGGCAAGGGATGACTTTATCTTGTCCGAAATATCCTGGCTGTAGAGGGAATAGGCAAGGTTACGGAAAGGCACGTCAATATCCGGTGTCTTTCCCCTGTAATCCTCACTGTCATAGCCGTCATTGACCGCTATGAAGCGCACCCGCATAAAGGGGAAAATATGCTCAATATAATCGCCAAGTTCAATATAATCCCTGCCAAATCTGGAGAAATCCTTGACAATGACGCACTGTATCTTCCCTTTCTTTACCCCGTCCATCATCGCTGCAAAGCCCGGCCTTTCAAAACCGGTTCCTGAATAACCGTCATCCACATACTGGACGGCAGCGCGGTCCGCAAATTCCGGTTTCTTTTTCAGGAACCCCAGCAGGAGCTTCCTCTGGTTGCTGATGCTGTTGCTCTCATCCTTTTCAAAGCCATTTTCAATGGCTTTATCATCTTCCCTTGAAAGCCTCATATATAAAGCAACTGTTATTTCGTCCATCCTAAATCCTCCCTTCTTCCGTTTCCCAGACCTGCCCTATACAGGAATACAGGCTCTCATACTCATCCTTAAAATTCAGTACGACTTCCACCCTTTTCCCATCATACAGAAAAATCTTATCTACAAATAAGGAAGCCATCTGTGCGGTCAGTTTCTCTTCCAAAGCTGTATCTTTATAAGACAGAATCTCCTTGATCCATCCGGCCTGTTCCTTTTCCAGCCGTTCAAAAAATTCCATCTTTTCTTCCAACTGTGTTTTCCTCTCTTCATGGTAACGGATTTCCCTGTCTTTCTTCTGTTTTTCATTTAAATACCGCTCCTTATTGCTGTCGGAAGCTTCATCTTTGCTGGCACATTCCATATTGTTCTGTTTCGTATTGCCGCATTCCTTGCTGATATATTCCTTATACAGAAGTATCTTCCCATTCTTCGCCTGCCGGATCGCCCTCTCCGCCACATCTTTTTCTTTCTCTATGCCCCTGTGCAGCTTCCGGAAAAATTCGTTATGGAAGCATGAAATCCTGTCATCCAGATATTCCACCTGACGGATAAATCCCATAACCGCCTGATAGACGATTGCCTCCAATTTCTTTTCGGAAATAGATTTTGAAGTACATTCCTGCGCCTCTTTTTCCCTGTAAGTCCTGCAGCGGTAACGGTAGATACGGACTTTCCCGATTCTCCTCTGGTAATTCGCCCCCATCCTTGACACAGGCACATGGCAGTCTCCGCAGAATACTTTCCCTTTTAACAGGTTATCCGGGCGGATCACAGCTTCATCTAAAACGTTCAGGCTCTTGTGCCGCTCTTTCCTTGCCCTCATGATTTCCTGCACAAGGCCAAAATCCTGTTCCGTTATGATTGCTTCATGGGTATTTTTCGTGATCTTCCATTCCGGTTCATCCAGCATATGGGGGCTGATCCCGTCCGCTTTGGATTCCTTCCATTTATGGAGCGCCATATGCCCGGCGTATGCCATATTCTGCAGGATAGCATTCACCGTATACTCATTCCAGTAACGGCGTTCCTTTTCCCTCCGGTAAAAATCCCCTGTATCCTGATAAGCTTTCGGCGGATTGATGTTCCTTTCCGTCAGCTGCATTACAATCGCAAGGGCTGAATCACCCTGTAATGTCCATGTAAAAATATCCCTGATGACCCCTGCCGGTCTCTCATCAATAAGGAACCTTGTCTTCCTTTCGTCCGCAAAGGCATACCCGTATGGCGCACAGCCGCCGTCATACTCCCCGTTTTCCTGCTTCGCCACATAGCTGGACGCCACTTTCACAGAAGTATCTTTTGCGATATATTCATTGACAAGGTTCTTTAAGATAACCGCCAGCTTTTTATCGGCGCTGTCCTTGTCAAAACTGTCATAGCCGTCATTTACGGAAATGAACCGCACCCCGAGGAACGGAAACACCTTTTCCAGATAACTTCCCACTTCTATGTGGTCCCTGCCAAATCTTGAAAAATCCTTCACGATAATGCAGTTAATATTCCCCTTTCGAACTTCCCCGAGCAGGCTGTTGAATGCCTTGCGGTCAAACCGGGTGCCGCTGATTCCGTCGTCCTGATACTCCTTAACAAGGAGAAATTCATTCCTGTCTTTTATAAAGTCACGCATAAGCATCTGCTGGCTGGCGATGGAATCGCTCTCCGTAACGGCACTGTCAACGGAAAGTCTTGCATAGGTGGCGGTTCTGAATGGGGATTTCCCAGCCTTGATTTCCTGCCTTGCCCTGTCTTTCCTCCTTGCCATCACACCGCCCCCTTCCCGTAAAGGGGCTGCTCCTGCAATGATTCCTGAAACATACTGCACAGGGAGTAAACCTCTGCCATCCTGTCCTGATAGAGGAAAGAAATTTCCACACGCTTTCCCTCGTATACCCATATCCTGTCAATCATAGAACAAATCAGGCTGCGCCGGATTTCTCCCTCTGTATCTGAAAGCAGGCTCCCCATATCTTTGAATCTGCAGAGCCACTGCCTTGCTTCCCGGACAGCATCCCCGCATTCTCCACAAGCTCCTTTTCCAGTTCCGGCAGGCGGGTGTCCGTCTGGAAAAATGGCTCTATCCCCTCCATGGCATCCTCCGCCGCTTTCAGGATTTCTTCCGCATCCGCCAGCATCTGCGTCTGTGCCCTTACCGCCTCCTTTACAAGCGGGATCAGTTCCTGCTCTTTGATACTGTGCCTTGTGCAGGACTTCTCCACGTTGTAGGTCTTGCAGATATAAAAAATGGTCTGTTTTCCCTTATGCGAAGTCTTCCGCCGGATCATCTGCCTGCCGCAGTCCGGGCAGTATAAGATGCCGCTGAAAAGATATGTTCCTTCCTGCCCCGGATTTGTCCTTGTGTCTTTTTTCAATAGCCTCTGCATGGTATCGAACTGTTTTTCCCCGATCAGAACCAAATTCTCCTGCCGGTAGCAGCTCTGCTCCGATTCAGGCCTTGCCACCATCTTTTTGATCTTGTGGTTGATGCGCTCCTTTTTCCCCTGCACTACCAGCCCCTTGCACAGTGGGTTTGACAGGATCCTTCCCACCGCCACCGGACTCCATCTGGAATACAGGTTCTTCTGGAAGCCGCTCCGGTAACGGATGCCAAGGCTCCTCTTGTAATCCGCCGGGGCCGGGATTCCAAGGGCATTCAGCTTCTCCGCTATCCCGCTGTTGCTCATGCCGTCCAGCTTCCACCTGAAGATACGCTTTATATTCTCCCCGGCCACCGGGTCAGCTATCAGCTTATTATGGTCCCTTTCGTCCTTCCTAAACCCATAAGAGACATAGGCTCCTGTGTATTCCCCGTTCCCCCGCTTGCTCTCTAAGTGGCTTCTGATCTTCACGGAAAGGTCAGCGCTGTAAGCGTCATTTACAAAATTCTTTACCGGCAGGACAATGTTCTTCTCTGTCCGGTCTGCGGTCAGGGAATCATAATGGTCGGTGACTGCAATAAACCGCACCCCTGCCGCCGGAAATATCTTCTGTAAATATCTCCCGGCTTCTATATATTCCCTGCCAAAACGGGAAAGGTCTTTCACAATAATGAGGTTGACCTTTCCCGCTTCCATATCCTTTATCATCTCCTGAAAGGAAGGGCGCAGGAAGTCGGAACCGGTATACCCGTCATCCACATACTCCTTAAAGACATGGATATCCTCCCTGCCTTTCAGAAAATCATGGATGAGCCGCTTCTGGTTGGTGATGCTGTTGCTCTCCTCCTTGCGGCCCTCATCGCATACATCCCCGTCCTCTTTGGAAAGGCGCAGGTATACCGCCGCCGCATAGGCCTTCTTTTCAGTTTCTTTTTTATTTAATAAGCTGTCTTGCGAAGCGCGACAGCGTTTGATAGTCTCTTTCATTGCCAAAGCTCCTTCTTTCCACGCAAAGATCTGAGCCGAACTGCTACGTTTTTTCACCACCTTTTTCCTGTGCTTGTAAAATTTATTACAGCCCTGCGGCTGCCATGTGCTCTATATACTCCTTTAACCGGTCAGTCAGCGTTGCGTCCGTATCCGCAAAGCTTAGCTTGACAACATACTCCCCCTGCCTGTAGAGGTACGGGTTTTTGATCTGCCTGATGAATTCCCTCTTTTTTTCAGTGCTGCTTAGGTCACAGTCTATTTTGATCTCCAGAATATCAGCCAGTGCATTTATGTCAGCCTCCCGTATATCTGTCTCCTTCATTTTTTCAAGGTCAACCTGCCCCATACAGTCATGACACGCCATGTCCGCCTCTGCTCCCACTGCGGATCTTTCTTTCCCTGACGATATCCGAGCATCCTTCTTTCTTCCCAAGACTTTCCAATCCCCATAGATGTTTGTACCAGTATATTCCCTCCCTGTTTGTCCGTATGCACGGCCTGTTTGCACAGAGGCGCCTCTCGCCCCTTAATCATCACCGAACCGGAGTTTTCCGGCAAAGAAAAGGCGGAAACGTTTCTCCTTCTCGACTGACCTAGTCAAGATGTCACAAACAATCCCGCCTTAAATTTTTAGTATCCCGCCCGCATAGTAATCACTTTCATCTATTGCTGATAATTTCCGGTGGACTCGCGCACCACCAGCTCTGCCGGAAAAATAATCTGCTGATGTTCCCTCCTGCCTGCAATCACATCCAAAAGCAGGCGTATGGTTCTTTTGGCAATCTCCTCCACCGGCTGTTTAATCGTAGTCAATTTCGGGTTATAATATTCACCCATCTCAATGCCGTCATATCCAGCCACGGAAATATCCTCCGGGATCCTCTTTCCGGCTTCCAGCACCGCCCTGCAGGCACCGATTGCCAGGGAATCTGAAACCGCATAGATAGCCGTCACTTTCTCTCCTGATTCCAGTAATTTTTTAGCCGTCAGATAACCGTTTTCCATGGAGTAGTGCTCGATTTCCTCCTGCACATAGCAGATCAGGTTCTCCGACACCGGAATCTTTCGTTTGGCATAAGCCTCCCGGTATCCTTCCATACGCAGGCGCCCGATCGGACGCTCCGACCGCTCTGTAATCAGCGCAATCTCTCTGTGCCCAAGCCCCAGCAGATATTCCGTCATCTTCTCACTTTCCGCCCTGTCATCCACCGCAATATTGGAAAACTCCACCTTTTCGATTCGATCAGACAAATTCACACCGATCGTGCTGAAAATAAAGGGGACATTCAACTTTCCGATTTTTTCCTCGGAATGCTCAAATTTACCGCCCAAAAATACAATACCCCTAAGCCGCTTCTCCTTTTCCAGCTCCAGGGCCACGTCCATCTCATCCTCCTGAGCTTCCACATGACGCAACACCAGAGCATACTTATTGCGTTGTGTCTCCTCCTCAATAATCCGGATCATATTGCTGAAAAAGGGGTTCGTGATACCTTTCACCAAAACGGCAATACATTTGGCATCTGTCCTCTTCAAATTTCTGGCACTGTTGTTGGGAATAAACCCCGTCTCCTCAATCACCCCGAGGATCATGCTTCTTGTCTCCGGATTGATATCCGGATGATTATTCAGTGCTCTGGATACGGTGCTGACCCCAACTCCGCATTTTTTTGCGATATCCTTAATCGTAATCTCAGCCATCTGAATTCCTGATTTTCCCTTCTTACCCGCTCATGCTTCCATAAAACTCAGTCATGTCATACCTCTTCCCTGTCAAACCTTCCGTAAACTTCCTGTATGGGAAGCACACTTAACCTTTCACTGCACCCGCTGCCACACCTTTGATGATATATTTTTGGCAGGAGAGATAGAAAATAATAACAGGAATAATGCTCATCAGGATAAGCGCCATCGTTGCGCCCAAATCCACCGTGCCGTAACTTCCTTTCAGATACTGGATGTGAATGGGAATCGTCCTATATTTATTGATATCAAGCACTAATACAGGCAGCAGATAATCGTTCCACACCCACATAATCTCTAAAATACCTACGGAAATCATGGTTGGCTTTAACATCGGCACAACTACCTCAAAGAATATCCTCACCGGCCCGCAGCCATCAATAGACGCCGCCTCCTCCACCTCCAGCGGAATTGCTTTCACAAATCCCACAAACATGAAGATTGCAAGCCCTGCACCGAATCCCAGATAAACAATCGGGATCGTCCAAGGCGTATTCAGATGCAGTTTATCTGCCGTTTTTGACAGCGGAAACATTACCATCTGAAAAGGCACTACCATGGAAAACACGCACAGGAAATAGACTGCCTTACAGAAAAGCGAATTGACTCTCTCAATATACCATGCCGCCATGGAAGTACAAAGCAAGATTAAAAATGTGGAAAGTAACGTAATCAAAACACTGTACAGCACACTATTGACAAAGGGATAGTTACCGAAAGTCATGCCCTTTACAAAATTGCTGAAACCGGCGCTCATCTCTCCGATGGGAAGCGCAAAAGTATCCGTTTTAACAAATGTATTCTGTTTAAATGAATTGACCACTACTGCCAGCACCGGAAGCACATATATAATGCTGACCACGGCCAATATCACAGAAAGAATGGTTTTGTGCCGGTTCGCGGCAGAAATCGCCTTCTTATTCATTACTGCTGCACCTCCTTTTTACGTGTATAACTCAGCTGAAGCAGTCCAAGTCCCGCCACTAAAATGAAGAAAATAACTGCCTTCGCCTGTGCAACCCCCTGGGAAGTCGTATTGGAACTGTAGAAGGTATTATAAATATTGAGCGCCAGCATTTCCGTCGTCTTCACGGTCGTTCCGCCCTGCTGGATGAGAAACGGCTGACCTCCAGTCAGCGCCAGATTCTGGTCAAAGAGCTTGAAGCCGTTTGTCAGGGAAAGGAAGATACATATCGTAAAGGAACTCATCACGTTAGGAATCGTTACCCTGAACAGTGTCTGCATGGAAGTCGCTCCATCGATACGGGCCGCCTCCAGAATATCCCCGGGCACATTCTGCAGACCTGCAATATAAATGATCATCATATAGCCAATCTGCTGCCAGCACATCAGGATGATCAATCCCCAGAATCCATATTTGCTTTCCAACAAAATGGAAGTCTGATAATGCCCGAGGATCCCGTCGAAGATCATTGACCAGATGTAGCCCAACACGATGCCGCCGATCAGATTCGGCATAAAAAAAACGGTACGATACAGGTTACTGCCCTTGATGCCCAGCGTCAGGACATAGGCTACGGTAAACGCCAGCACATTGATAATGACTAACGATACAACGGCGAACATTGCCGTATACCAGAATGCATGACGGAAAGAGGCATCCTGGAACGTCTTCACATAGTTGCCAAAGCCGATGAATTTGGCATCGGAAATCAAACGGAACTGGCACATCGACAGCCAGATACCCTGGATAAAGGGCCAGACAAACCCAATGATAAACGCAATAAGCACAGGACCCATAAACAGAACTCCCCAGCGTCTTGTCGCTTTTTGCAGGGAATTTGTGTTGCCATTTTTTTTGCTTTTCATGGTATCACCTCCATGTCTTATTTTCATATAGGATGAAATTTTGTCGTATAAGCAGGCTCGAAATACATCGCATTTCCCATTCGCATTCTCTGCTTATACTTGAAAAGGCGGAGCGGATATAACGCCCGCTCCGCCTCTTGTTTTTATCTTGTTTCTTTGTTTATTTGATCTTATTGTGCATATCTTCTTGCTTTTTATGCCTCTTATCAGTTGTTAACTGCATTGTACTCAGCAGCCCAACCATCCACAAACGCCGTGCGTACTGTCTCCCAGTTTGCATCGGACTGGTCAGCGTTGTACTGATTCAGGGCACTTACCAGCGTAGCACGATAAGAATCTACGTTAGGCTGGAAATTGGTCGCCCAATTCATGACATAGCATCCGTCAGCCGTATATTTGTCTGCCGCTGCCAGGAATCCGTTGGTGGACTCTGCCGCAGACTTATAAGGCATAACACCGAAAGTATCCACTAACTTACGGGAAGCATCGGGATCTGTCACACACCAAACCATAAAGTCCATCGTAGCCTGCTGATCTTCTGCGGAAGCCTTGCTGTTGATTGCCCAGCAGTTCTCTGTACCGCAGTTTAATCCTGCCTTTTCCTCACCTTCAACGCCGCAGTAGTAAGGAATCATGGTAGCGTTTGGCACATCATCCTTCACCGCTTCATATTCCCAGGAACCGTTTACGAAGAATGCTGCCTTTCCTGTCTTGAACTCGTTCTCGGCATCATGTCCGCCGGTAGCCAGTTCCTTCGGATCCGTCAGGCTGTTGTTGATGCAAAGATCATACAGGTTTTTGAAGTTATCCAGATATTTACCGGAGATGGTAGGCGGACACTCTTTCCATGGTGTTCCCTCCTGCTCATAGTAGTATTCAAGGTTTGCCATATGCCCTGTAAAACGCCAGGAAGATGAATCGTCCATGTCGGAAGATGAGAAAGCATCAAACCCAAGCTCGCCTGCGCGGGCGTGAATGTCCTCCGCTACCGTCTTTAATCCTTCAAAGTTCTTGATTTCATCCATGGTGTGTCCTGCTTTTTCAATCAGATCAGGATTCACAATAATGCCGTAGCACTCGTAGCAGTAACCGATGGAAACCAGCTTGCCGGTCTCATCATAAAGGTTATAAGCGTCGGTGTTCAGTTCATTGGCGATCGGTGTATCCTTCAAATCCAGAGCATAATCCTTCCAGTCTTTTACACCGGCCTGGTTACCGATAATAAACAATGTCGGAGGCGCGGATTTGTCCATCTCAGACAACAGTGTCGTGGAATAAGTACCGGAAGCAGCAGTAACTACCTTTACCTCCACGCCGGTCTTTTCTGTGTAGGTTGCCGCAACATCCTGTAACACTTCATCGGACTCCGGTTTGAAGTTCAGCCAGTAAACCGAACCGCCGCTCGCTGTCGGAGCTTCTGCAGACTCTTCCTCTGTCTGCGTTTCTGAAGAATCCTCCTCTGCCGGAGCCTGCGATGTGGAATTATCCTCTGTCGCAGGCTGCGATGCACCCCCGTTATCAGAACTGCTGCCGCAGCCTGCTAACATGGTAGAAATCATCGCTGCACAAAGTACTGCACTAACAATTTTCCTTTTCATGATTTTCCTCCCTTTCCATAATTAAAGTTAGTTGTTATGTTTTGGAACCGTCACCGGTAACGTTTCCGGTTTCTGAGATTAAGTATATAACCTACCCAAACTTTTTGCAATAGATTATTTCAATTACGATTCATTTTTGTCATTTTAGATAGAAATCATACGGCTAATTTGTATATATTGCACAGCTTAATGTTTTCGGTTTCGTTTCCTCTACTTCCGAAAACAATAAAAGAACTACCCAGACACACTTGAATAGTCCTGAAACCTCCTTCTGTCATCGTTATAACTCAATCACCTGCTTGTGTCAAGATAATGACACAAATTTTAACTCAAATCTATTGGAAGCCCATTTATAATTGAATAATGATATTTCCCTGTTTCCGTATATGGCTTTGACCATCTTTCTGTTTACTGCTAAGTTTCCAATCTATCCCGAAATTTCCATTTTATTTCAATCGTTCTCTCTGTAGACACATCAATACTGTCAATCAAGCACTGCAACAGTTCTCTCTTATCTTCCTTAAACCCCTGCCACTCCGTCAGGGCAACATTGTCTGCATCTATCTCCTTCATTCTTTGATACAACCCTTTCTCCTCCGCTTCCATCCCATCCAGTTCCTCTTCCATCTCTCCTGCAAGATTCCCTTCCCATTTCTTCCTTGCAAGGTACTCCGCCTTTCCCATTTTTCCCTGCCTGTACCGGTGATAAAGCTGCCTGATCTCTTCCCGTTTCTTTTCTGCCTGCATCTTCTTCTTTTTAATCTCTGGAAGAAGTTTCTTACACTTCTCTTCGCACAACTCCTTTTCTCTTTGGAATACTGCTTCCTTCTCTTCCAGCAGCCGCAACTGAATATCCACTGCTTTCCATACAATCCCTTCCAGTTCTTCCTCCGGGATGCTTTCCACGTTCTTATGGTCGGCAAAACTCTGATATCTGCACCGGAATCGTTTCTTTTCCCTTACCATAATCCGCCCGCATTCCCCGCATCGTACAAGCCCTTTCAGCAAAAATTGCTGCGCCTCGCCATGCTTTTTCTTTTTCATCCTCTCCTGTACTTTCCGGAAAGTGTCTCCGTCTATGATTGCCGGATGGGCATTCTCTACACGTACACGCTCATCCTCCGGTACAAAAACACGTTTCCTACTTCCCAAAGGGCCATTTTTATAAGCGCCGGAAGATAATACACCTGTATATGTCTCATTCTGCAAAATCTGTTGGAGCGTAGTCGGAAGCCAAAAACAGGTTTTTCCTTCAACAGGTTTTTCCTTAAAGGAATCCTCCTTTTCCCCTTGCAGAATCCCTTTGTTAATCTTGTGCTGCTTAGGGGAAGGTATCCCTTCCCCGTTCAGCTCCCTTGCCAGCTCCGCATATCCTTTCCCGGAAAGGTATTCTCTGTATATCCTCTGCACGATCTCCTTAGTCTCTTCATCCGGCGTAAGAAAGCCTTCCTCATCTCTCTGGTAGCCATAAAGCGGAATAGAACCTACATACAGCCCTTTTTTCCTCCGCACAGCAAGAGAGGACTTTATCTTGTCCGAAATATCCTGACTGTAGAGGGAATAGGCAAGGTTACGGAAAGGCACGTCAATATCCGGTGTCCTCCCCCTGTAATCCTCACTGTCATAGCCGTCATTTACCGCTATGAAGCGCACCTGCATAAAGGGGAAAATATGCTCAATATAATCCCCTAGCACAATATAGTTCCTGCCGAACCGGGAAAAATCTTTGACAATGACGCACTGTATTTTCCCTTTCTTTACCCCGTCCATCATCTCCACAAAGCCCGGTCTTTCAAAACCGGTTCCTGAATAACCGTCATCTATCTAATAACCGTCTTTGATACAATGTAACTTTGCCCCAAACCTTTTAATTTTGCCCCATACTTTTTAACTTTGCCTCCGAGGGGTGTACACGGAATAAAAAAGTATTATGAAAAATACTTCACACATTGTCCTTACTATTCCATCGCCCAATTCTGGCTCTGCGTCTGGAGCTTCACCATGCGGGCATAGATGCCATCCTTTTTCAAAAGCATTTCGGAACTGCCCTGCTCTGCCACCGTGCCTTCCGAAAGGACGACAATCTTATCCGCCCCAGCAACGGTACGCATACGGTGGGCAATGATCATAACCGTCTTATTCTCGATCAGCCTTGACAGTGATTCCTGGATCAGCGTCTCGTTTTCCACGTCAAGGCTTGCCGTTGCCTCATCCAGCAAGATGATTGGGGCGTCCTTTAAGAATGCCCTGGCAATCGAAATACGCTGGCGTTCCCCGCCGGACAGCTCGCAGCCGTTCTCCCCGATCAGGGTGTTCCACTTGTCCGGGAGCTTCTTGGCAAATTCGTCCACGTTGGCAAGCCTGGCAGCCTCCAACACCTCTGCGTCGGTTGCGTCCTTGCGTCCCAGGCGGATATTCTCCATGACCGTGTTGTTAAACAACGTCACATCCTGGAACACGATGGAATACAGGGCCATGAGCGATTCCGGGTCAATTTTCGAGATGTCCATGCCGCCTACCGTAATCTTTCCCTTCCGGATATCCCAGAACCTTGAGGCAAGGCGGGAAACCGTTGTCTTTCCGCCGCCGGAAGGCCCGACCAGCGCAGTGACCTGCCCCTGCTTCGCAGTAAAGGATACATCCTTCAATACCGTTTCCCCACTGTTATAGGAAAATCCCACATGGTCAAAAATAATGTCATATCCTCTGTTTGTCAGCTTCGACCTGCCTTCCTGTTCCGGATGGCTTAAGATTTCATCCATCCGCCTACACTGGATATTCATGATCATAATGACTGCGCTTAAATTATCCAATGCTGCGATCAATGGGTCATATATGCGAGAAACCAGAATCATAAAAGCAAAAAACGTGAGCAGGGTAATCTTTCCATCTGCTAACAGTGCGCCTCCCGCCAACACAGTCGTAGCGATACCGAGCTTCAGCACCATGCGCCCGCAGGTATGGAATACCGCATTGGTAAGCTCGCCTATCACTGTATATTTCTCCACATCCTTTATTTTTTTATCCAGCCCTTTCAAGTATCCATCTTCAGCATTGTTTGCTTTCAGGTCGCGCAGCGTTTCCAGGCATTCCTGGATGCCATCCGAACACGCAATGGACACCTCCGTCACCTTTTCCTGCCGAACCCGCATAATACCTGCCGATGCCAGTATAATTCCGAAGGAAACAGGCAGCACCCACAGTGAGGCAAGCGCCATGCGCCAGTCAAAGGCAAAGAGCCCTGCCGCAATCAAAAGGGTGGAAATAAGCGAGCCTATAAATTCCGGCACCCAATGGGATAATCCGCCCTCTAATGTGGCACAGTCCGCCATAAGCACAGTTGTCAGATCAGACAGATCTTTTTTTCCGAAAAAGGACAGGGGGATCTTCCGCAGCTTCTCCGCGAGGGAAAGCCTGCGCACGCCGCTCTCCACATAGGTGGCGAAAAAGGTGGCGTTGTACTGGACATAATAAGTCAGCATAATAAATCCGAGGGCAATGGCAAGCCCCGCAATATAAAATGCATTTTTCCCCTCTGGGATGCCCCCGTCCAGCAGGTCGCTGATGAGGTTATATAACAGCACCACCGGAACCATCAGGGAAAGATTATGCAGGATGCAGGCAAAAAACGCCTTTACCATGTCCTTTGCGCCCTTGTCAGACAGGGCAAACGTGTGCATTAACTTTTGAATCATTAGCATAATGATCTGCATTTTGAAACACCTACTTTCCATTTTGCGGCTTTGTTGTACTGCTTCCACATTTCGGCATACAGGCCGTCCTTATCCTTAAGCTGACCGTGTGTGCCTGTATCTTCTGTCTTCCCGTCTTTGATTACCACAATCCTGTCTGCGCCGGTAACGGTGGAAAGCCTGTGTGCAATCATCAGTACGGTCTTTCCCTTTGCAAGCACAGAAAACGCCGCCTGCACTTTTGCCTCGTTGTCCGGGTCAGCGAAAGCAGTTGCCTCATCCAGTATCAGGATCGGCGCGTTTTTCAGCATCACCCTCGCAATGGAGATACGCTGCTGCTCCCCGCCCGACAGATACACGCCTTTTGCACCTACCACCGTATCCACGCCTTGCGGCAGTTTTTCAAGGATATCATCGCACTGTGCGTCATGGAGGGCTTTCAGGATTTCCCTGCGGGAAGCGTCCGGTTTCGCCATCCTTACATTTTCCAAAATAGATGTCTTCAGAAGTTTGGATTCTTGAAAGACAAAGGAAACCGTATCCATCAGCTCTTTTTTGGGGATATCCTTTACATTGACGCCGCCGATTTTCACGCTGCCTTCTCTTACATCCCAGAACCTTGCCACGATGCTGGCAAGGGTGGTCTTTCCTCCGCCCGACGGCCCAACAAAAGCAACGTGTTCACCCGGTCTGATTGTGAGAGAAATGTTTTCCAGCGCGTTCCTCGGTGTGAAATTCACACTGGCGTCCTTATACCGGAAGGAAACCCCGGAAAGCTCCACGGAATTGTCTTTCGGATGTTTCGGATGATCTGTTTCCGGCAGCGGTTCCATTTCCAGGATGCTGTCGATACGGGACATGGCATCCGCCACGATCAGCTTATTCTCGCTGGCATACATGATCTTTGTCAGCGTCAACGTAATAATCGGGGTAATGATGATGTAATATATTAAGTTCAATAAAAACTCATTTGTCACCCCGCCCGATGTCATCAACAGCGCCGCCGCGACCAGTACTGCAAAAATCCCATTTACCAACGTGGTATAACACATCATCGGGAAGCGCAGGTCTTTTGTATAGGCAATCACCCATTTCTCATAATTGTCGATAGCTTCTTTGAAACGCCTGAAAGAGAACACCGACTGGCCGAAGGTTTTGACCACCGAAATGCCCCTTACATACTCCACCGCCTCACCCGCCATCTGCCCCAGGGCGTTGTTGTATTCTTCCATTTTCTTCGCCATACGTTTTCCCGTCATGACGCTCATAATGACAAACGCCGCCGCAACCGGCAGGAGGCTTAAAAGCCCCAGCCGCCAGTCAAAGACAAGCAGAAGGACGATAAGCCCCACAGGTGTCGCAAGGGCATTTGCCTTGTCTGGGAGCTGGTGGGCAAGGTAGGTTTCTGTTGCCGCACTGGATTCATAAACAATCTTCCTGACTTTGCCGCTGCCAGAGCCGCTCATGAACCCCATGGGCAGGGTCACGATGTGGTGCATTGCCTTTGTCCGCATATTTGCCTGCACCCGGAATGCCGCTAAGTGTGAACACATCAGGGCAACGATATAAATCAGGATTGCAGCCACTGCGAAACCTACTGCCATCCATCCGTTATGGGACAGTTCCTGCACTTCCCCGTAATTCGGGGCCACATCCAAAACTTCTTTGATGACTTTCCAGATATACACAAATGGGAACAATGCCACCAATGCGCTCAGTGCGCTTAAAATCCATGACGCTATGGCCAGGTACTTATAGCCTCCGGCATACCGAAGGAGCCGCTTTAAATTGGATTCTTTTTTCAAAAGTAAGACCTCCTTGTATGTTTTTCTATGATAAGGGGAACGCTGCAGTCATTCCCTGTTATCCTTATGAAATATAAGTTAGTTTTCACTAACCTATGAGAAAAAATATAATAGAAAGCCCGCAATGCAAACTTTCTATTATCGGCTGTCGGCCGGATTACTGCCCCATCTCGACTGGTGTCTCGATGGAGTTTCTCGTCAAATTGTCCTCGTTATTGTCCCATGATTTTCATCCACCCTGCGGTGTAGAAATCATTTAACTGCTGCAAAAATACCTTTGCGTCTTCAAAGGGCATCCTATGAAGAACCATTTCAAAAAAAGCGCCTATCATCCCTGTTGCCATGATGTGTTCCAGTCTTTCATCAATTTTGGGTGAAGGAGTTCCAAGCTGCTTTAAGACTTCATAATAATGATGGGTAGCCTCCAGTTCAATCTCCACCATGTCATCAATCATGGAAGCGTATTTCGTACCCGCCGAACATCTCAGGATCAGGTAAAATTCATCCATATGCTCACAAGAATATGCCAGCAGTTCATTCATACACTCTGATGACATCTTTCCCATCTGCTCCGGCTGTTTTTCCATGGGCAGGCTTTCAAAATATTCATGGGTCTGCTTATACCTCCCCATCATATATTCATAAGCCGGGTCCACCAGGGCTGCGAACAGTTCTTCCTTGCTGTCGTAATAGCCGTAAAATGCCCCGGTAGTCACGCCTGCCGTTTTGACAATGTTGCGCAGGGAAGCAGCCTGGAATCCCTTTTCCATAAATTCCGCTTTTGCCGCCGTATGGATCAGCTCCAGTGTGCTTTTTTCCAGCTCACTCATTCTGCCGCACACCCCTTTCTTTGTAACAATGTTATATATCACTGTTATACAGTGTAGTCCAGGCCGGAGTTTTTGTCAAGAGGATAAAATAAATTTCATCTGAATGTCCAAATCCTGTTTTAATTTTCCCTGCACTTTTATATCATTTGCAATACCGGCTATTCCGTAAAAAAGAAAAGCCCCTGCCCACACTCCAAGTGCGTCAGAAGCCTTTTCTTTCCCCTAAATCCTCTATGCCTTAATCTCCATCCCGTTCTTAAAGGTAAACCGGACATCATCCCTGCCATAGACCGTCGCATGATCCACCAGTGCGTACCATGCACCCTCATCGAAGCTGTCCACGACATCCGGCATCCCTTCCAGCGTATCCATCAGATTCTGCATCATCTCCCGCTGCGCCTGCTTTGCCACGATCCCATTCTCCACCTCGCCGAGCCGCGCCTTCGCCCTGTCCAGTTCATCCGTTCCAAACGCCGCTTCTTTCATTTCCTCAAAGGCTGCCGTGATCTCCGCCCTTTCCCCGCAGAAACTGTTCAGCGCCCTGACGAACAGCGTCTTTATGGCTTCCTCGTCAAAATGGGGCGTGGTGCATTTCTCCCCGCCGTCAAACTTGTGGTTGCACTGCCAGACCACCTTCCGGTATTTATCGTTGGAATGCCATACCTTGGAACCGTACCAGCTCCCGCAGTCCCCGCATTTTATCTTTCCGGAGAAAACGCCCACGCAGCTGTTCCGGTTCTTCCCCGGCCGCCTCGCCTTCATCAATGCCTGGACGCTGTCAAAGACGTAAGGCTCTATGATGGCCGGATGGTTCTCCTCCACATAATACTGCGGCACCTCGCCCTCATTGACTTTTTTCTTCTTGGAAAGGAAATCCACCGTGTAGACCTTCTGGAGCAGGGCGTCGCCTTTGTATTTCTCGTTAGTGAGGATAGATTCCACCACCGCCTTGCCCCACACCTTCTTGCCGCCCGGAGTCGGTATGCCTTCTTCCGTCAGTATCTTTGCGATCTTATAAGGCGAATGACCATGCAGAAACAGCCCGTAAATTTTCCGCACTGTTTCCGCCTGCCCTTCGTTGATGACGAGGTTCCCGTCCTCTCCCCGGTCGTAGCCGAGGAATCTGCCGAACGGTACGCTCACCTTGCCGTCTGCGAACCGCTTCCTCATGCCCCAGGTGCAGTTTTCCGAAATGCTCCGGCTCTCCTCCTGCGCCAGCGAGGACATGATAGTGATGAGCAGCTCTCCCTTGGAATCGAACGTCCAGATGTTCTCCTTTTCAAAATAACACTCACAGCCGTTCTCCTTCAGCTTCCGGATGGTGGAAAGGCTGTCGACCGTGTTCCTTGCGAACCTTGACACGCTTTTGGTGATGATTAAGTCGATGCGGCCGGCGAGGGCATCCTCCACCATCTGGTTAAAGCCGCTGCGGTGCCGTGTGGAGGTTGCGCTGATTCCCTCGTCCGAATACAGTTTGACAAATTCCCAATCCTCCCGGCTCTGTATGTAGTTGGTGTAATAATCGCACTGTGCGGCGTAGCTGGTCTGCTGGTCTTCCATGTCGGTGGAAACGCGGGCGTAGCCTGCCACCCTCCGCTTCTTCCGGCTGCTGATGGGATCCGCCGTGAAGCGGTTTAGCGTAGCCGGTATCGTTGTCACGTTCTTTGCCATTTCTTCACCTTCCCTCCATAAAAATGACACGCGAGGCTTCCGTCCTCCAGTGCCGCAATCTGCTCTATCTGCCTTTCAAATTCAGCTCCGTCAAATTCCTCCATCCCCATCAGGTAAGCCGTGATTTTGCGGATGTCCGAATCTTGGAAATCCCGCCCGCCGCATTCCCTCCGGACTCTTGACTTGCCGCTGCACCGCCAGTAGGTGTATTTCCCATAGCAGCAGTATTTGTGGTAGAGATTGCCGCAGGAGGTGCACCGTATCTTCCCGGCAAATTCCTCCGTGGATGTGTTCTCGTGCCTGCTGCCGCGGAGCTTCAGGGCTTTATGCGTCCTGACCGTGCCGTCCTTCAGATGGAAGTCTATGCTCCCGGTTTTCTGCACCACCATCCGCTCCATTCTTTCCTCAAAAAAGCCCTCGTTAAATTCTTCCTGCCCCATGACCTTGCAGAAGATTTCCCTTATCTCCGAATCCGAGTAATTCACGCTGTCGCAGGTCACGCCGCGGCTGCTTTTGGCACGGCAGTACCAGTAGAGATGCCCAACCTCCGCAGTCTGGCTCACCGCCCTGCCGAAACGCCGCCCGCAGGCCCCACAGAAAATCTTCCCGTCAAAAATGTTTTTCGGGCGTTTCCTTACCGGCTTGTCAGGATTTGGGAGCTTCATCGGCCCCGGCGGTGCCTCCCATACCTTTGTCTGCCCGTTCAGGAACACTGCCTCAAGGCTGCCGTCCGCAAGGACGGTAAGCCCCCTGACGGATTCCCCGAAAGCCTCTGCATCAAATTCCTCCATCCCCATCAGGCCGGCGCATATCCTCTGGAGCTGTTCTTCGGAATAATTGCGACTCCGGCAGGTGATGCCTTTCTCTTTCTTCGCCCTGCAGAACCATCTCACATATTCCCGCCCTCTCACAGTGGCCGAACGCCGTGTATAATGGCATCCGCAGATGCCGCATTTTATCTTCCCCGTGAAAGGGTATGCAGGATTTACCAGCGCCGCCCTTCTGATGATCTCATCCTGTGCCTTGTCAAAAACCTCGCGGCTGATGATCGCCGTATGGTCGTTTTCCACATAATACTGCGGGAGCTGCCCCTGATTCTTAATTTTATTTTTCCGTATGGGGTCTTCAATAAAGCATTTCTGGTACCTGCGGTCGCCGATATAAATTTCGTTGCGCAGGATATAGTTCAGGTGGCTGTAGGAAAGGTTATATCCCCTCCATGATTTTATCCCCGCCGCTTCCAGTTCGCTTTTGATCTCCCCAAGCGGCACGCCCGATGTGAACCTCTCGAATATCAGCCTTACGGCTTCTGCCTCTTCCGGCACGACCTCATATTTTTCGCCGTCATAGCGGTATCCGAATACCCGTTTGTTCTTCACCCCAATCTCGCCGGACTGGTACCTTTTCCGGATTCCCCATTTCGAATTTTCCGAAATGCTCCGGCTCTCCTCCTGTGCAAACGAGGCGAGGATGGAAAGCATCAGCTCCCCGTCGCCGGAAAAGGAATGGATGCACTCCTTTTCAAACCGCACCTCCACCCCGATTTCCTTTAAATGCCTGACCGTGGACAACAGGTCCACCGTGTTCCTCGCAAACCTTGATATGCTCTTGGTCAGCACAATGTCCACCTTCCCCGCCTCGCAGTCCGCGATAAGGCGGAGGAACTCGCTGCGCGCCGCCATCCCGGTTCCGCTGATCCCAAAATCCGCATACACCCCGGCATATTCCCACTCAGGGTTCGACTGTATCAGTCCGTTATAGTAGCTCACCTGTGCGGAAAGGGAATGGGCGAGGCGGTCCGTTTCCATAGACACGCGGGCGTATGCTGCGACTTTCGCCCGCTCTTTCAGAGCCGGGATTTTCGGCTCTATCCTGCTTATCTTCGCCATAAGATCACTCCTTCCCGGCAAACATGTTTGCCGTTACTATACACACTCTAAAACCGCATTAAGTCAACGGTTTTCCAGCATGGATTTAGCGATGGAGAGCGAGATATAATACAGCTTTTCTGCCCGGAACTGCTCCTCAGTCATCTGCCCCGCCACCCCCAAACCGATGGTTAATATAACAGGCGTGGGAGCAGTATTTCCTTCTGGAATTGCCGTAGGATGTGAACTCGCTTCCGCACCATGCGCAGGTATGGGTGTAGACCGCTTTTTTGTTCAGCATCTCCGGGTGTTCCTTCCACCATTTCTTCCGGCACTGCGCAGAACAGAACACCCTCGTCTTCATCCCCTCGGTCTGCTCCAGTGCGGCTCCGCATTCTTTGCACCGGCTGCCGGTTCCCTCCGGCGCCTTCACCGCCATGTTCCCGGTCAGCCCGTTCCGCCTGCAGAACGCCACGACAGCATCCTTTGTCAGCCCGATTTCCTTTGCTATGGTTGCATATCCAAAGCCGCTGTTACGGCGCTTTATGACCACATTTTTCTGTTCTTCCGTCATGAGAACCACCTCCTGCGGAGGCTTATGTATTTTATCCCTGCTTATAAGAAAGCCTCCCATTTCTAAGAATGTTCTTAATTCTTTGCCACGGCAGAAGGGAAAACTTGAGGGTAAAATAAAAAAACCGCCTTACGGTATCTTATGAGCCGCAGGCTTGTCACTATTCGCTGTTCTTTCATGTCGTTTTATTAAATATCATACGCTGCCATGCAACTCCGCAGGACGGAAAAGCAGCCTGGTTGACAGGAATTTCTCTATGTCAAAATGGTTCTTCGGGTTGTAGTCCGAGAGCAGCCGGTAGTTGGGGTGCTTTGTAATGTCATATTTCCTGGACAGGAAGGGCCGCACGCCCCGGATCTGTAAGAGGCACTTTCCTCCGTCCATGACCGCCAGTTCGTCCACCGACTTTCTTTTTCATACACGGAATCTTGTAGATGTTCTATAAATGTGCTAAACTGAACGCAACAACAAATCGTTAAGGAAAGAATCGAAGGTGGTGCAAACGAAAAAGCAGCTTTGATCTTTCGATAACTGCCCTTTCGTTTGCATCAGTTTCGATTTTTCCTGGTTGAACAAAGGCGCGTCCGGGTAGCCGCTGTATATGGGCTTTCAATTTTGACGCTCTTTGCAAAACAGTATGTTGGGTACCTGTGCATATGGAGAGGAATTTTTTAAAATCATTTCCAGCGCACCACGAATAAGCCTCCATAGGAAGCTTTTTT
>OFGG01000233.1_pt1 | contig 50263 bp, 47 predicted proteins | sample 1521701 | NCBI WGS metagenome assembly OFGG01 (sample SAMEA3504081, study PRJEB24116) | mouse gut metagenome | biome: mouse gut; feature: mouse-associated habitat; material: faeces | place: Denmark | collected 2011
CAGGAAGAGTCAGAAAAACACTGGGATTTTCTGGCTTCTTAGTGGTACAAACTTTTAACTCACAAGTAAGCAAATATAATCGAAAGATAAGCAATGACGAAATCAGACGTATGAAAGGATGGATTGATTCTATTTTATATACTAAAGATGACTATATAAATGGCCTTTTGAAAGCATTTGTGAGATTGCTTAAAGATAACAACAAAGTGGACATAATCAATTTCAAACCTGGTGATCCATATTGGAATGCTTTAAATGAAGAAAATTTGTTAGGATTTCAGGACAATGATGATGATATTTTAGTTGAAAGCTATTAAGTGAAAAACAATCTCTAAATGAGCGCCTTATTGAAAAGGAGTACAGTGAGAGGGGAGATTAAATCTCCCCTCTCACTGTAGACAAAGTCCTAGCAAATTCCAGACCTTTCTATACTTCGAGCCGTTTCTTTGATATAATAAAAATATCAGAAAAGCGGTGTTTTTATGATGACAAAAAATGCAGAATCGAGTAGGCGGGATTTCTCTTAATTGAGAAATCCCGACCTCTCACACCACCGTGCGTACGGTTCCGTACACGGCGGTTCAATCAACTTAACAAGTGACACTTCTTTCGGTGTAGTATTCTAACATTGAGATTAGTCCAAATGAGGCTAATCTCTTGTTGTTTATGGCAACATTAACAGCCCCTTTATTGCATACATACGCTATTCTGCTACCCGTGTATGCCACTCGTCTTGCTGTATTCCTGTCTATGCCAAGTTTTACAAGGTTCTTCTCTCGATTCTGTGGGGTTTTCCACTGCTTCCAAATGCACATGCGCATTCTATAACGAATATGGCTGTCCATTTCTTTGCATAGCGTTTTCATACTGCCTATCTTGAAGTAATTTATCCACCCTCTGATAAGCTGGTTGAGTTTCTCTATCTTGTAGCTGTTGCTAACGCCCCAACTGCGGCAAGTGAGTTCTTTCATTCTCTTCTTGAACTTTGCTACTGATTTTGCATGTGGTTTTGCCTTGTATTGGTGTTCCCTTGAATCAAAATAAAATCCTAATCCAAGGTATTTTAGACCTTTCGGTCTGTCTACTTTGCTCTTGGTCACGTTGACCCTAAGCCCTAGTTTCTCTTCAATGAATCGTGAGATATTTCTCATAACTCGGTTAGCAGACATTTCACTTCTTACCATGATGATACAGTCGTCTGCGTATCGTACGAATTTGAGCCCTCTCTTTTCCATTTCCTTATCAAGTTCATTGAGCATGATGTTTGCCAATAATGGCGAAATGTTTCCTCCTTGTGGTGTTCCCACAATGGAGTCCTCGTACTCATCATCAATCATGATTCCGCTGACAAGGTATTTCCTTATAATAGAGATTACATCTCCATCTTTTATGGTTCTGCCTATTATTGTCATAAGCTTGTCATGATTCACTGTGTCAAAGAACTTTTCCAAGTCGATGTCTACAATCCAGTCATTACCCTCATTCATCATATCAAGTGCTGTTAGGATTGCCTGCTGCGCACATCTATTCGGTCTAAATCCATAACTGTGGGCATGGAACTGTTCTTCATAGATTGGTGTTAACACCTGTGCTATAGCTTGTTGTACAAATCTGTCTGTTACTGTTGGTACTCCCAGATTTCTGACACCGCCATCAGGCTTTGGTATCCCCACTCTTCGTACTGGCTGAGGTTTATACTTTCTTGTCCTCAGCTGTTCCTTGATGATTTCACCATTCTTTACAAGGTGTTCTTTGAGTTCTGTGTATTTCATTCCGTCCACTCCCTCTGCTCCTTTGTTTCGTACGACTTGCAGATAAGCTCTATTGAGGTTGTCGTTAGATAATATCTGCTCCATTAGACTACTTGTGTCCATGCGTTCTTTCCTTTCCGTCCCGCTTGATTTGACCATCTTTTACCCGATTGGTTACGGCAGATGTTGTCATTTCTGCAATACCAGACATACTCAAACTTATTGATTGTTCACCCCTTTGCTCCATCTCCATTACAGAGACTTCTTCACTACTATGGGCTCGGCTGACTTCTCACAGTTCGTTGTTACTAGGCTAATGAGACCTCTGTGAGACCTCCACGTTTAAGGTGCACGCTCTTTCCCTCCATATACTCGCCACATTTACTCTGCTCCTACAAATGGTAACTTTACGGCTTCATCCTTTTGTGCGGACTTACCAATCAGAGCCTAGCCTTATATGTGATTTCTGTCCGTCGAGCCAGAGGTTTGCTTACAGCTTCCTTCAGACTCCACCTCACGATGGACACCCTTGCTGTTCGGCTATATACTTCCTTGTTACCTAGGCGTATTCGGGACTTTCACCCATTAGAGCGCGCCCATGGCGCGCAAACACAAAAAAGGACAGAGGGTACTGCCTCTGTCCTTGATCTCCAAATGCATCTGAATCCGCATGCCCATGCCTCTTATATCTCAGGCACCACGCTGTATGAATTGGTCTGTTTTTTCTTCATTTTATCTCAAAGCTGCTGAGTTAGTGTTTTCAGCGCTGCCCCTCCTTTTCAGCCAATATACATTTCAAAGCTGCGAGCTCAGCATCTTTATCTGCTAGTTTGGCATCTTTATCCGCAAGCTCAGCATTTTTATCCGCAAGCTCAGCGTCCTTATCTGCAAGCTCAGCAATCTTATCTGCAAGCAGTTCTTTCAGTTCCCCCAGCTCTGGCAATATCATTCTCTTCAATGCCTCACTCATTCGACCACCTCCATTGACGATTTGTTCAAAGACTCCACTGTTAAGATCCGACACTAGATTCACTACTACGGCTGCCTTCGTGCGCGTTTCCTCCGCTTCAAGCCGATCAAAACTGTCCAGTAGTTCTTCCGCCTGAACGATGTCTATATTCCGCGATAATGATTTCAGCCAGATATGGCGGTCTGTTTCAAGTTCCCTTGTCACAATGACCTGCATCGGAAACAGCATTCCATCAATACGATAAATTCCTTTCCCTGCCTGTTTGACCTGATATTTCTTTTCCAACTGCCGCAAAAGTTTCACAGGCTTACGCTCACGAATCAACGAAACGGTGATATCTGTATCCAGAATTTCGTCTACAGTATCCGTATCTGCTTTGTACAGGCAGGCATAAGACAATACTTTATAAAAAGTATCAATATTCATACTGTCATCAGGCGACTTATACTCTATGATATTATGTCCAAGGAAAAATGTACCTATTTCGTTTTTGATAACCTCTCCCGGCTTTTTTCGAATAATCAGCAAATCAATTCGAAGAGGTAAATTTTTTCCTTTCCATATTGCAATACAGCCTTGGACAAAATGCTTCGTTTCTCGCAAGATTTCTGTATAAATATATTATAACACATTGAGAACAACTGCCGCAATCAGATTTCATATATTACTTCTCACACCATTGATTTATGAAAAGATTATAGCACACATCAATCCTTTCTGCATTGGACAAATAGTCCAAAGCCCCAAATAGACTTTTATACCACACTGTGTTATACTGTCTTTAATCGAGTAGGGAAGATTCATTTTCTTCCTCCTCGCGCCGGACGCGGGCTGCTTTCTCTGCACCGTTTTTCCGTGTGCATAAAAACGCTTGTCAAACATACCATACAATTTTAAATGCAGCATATTATAGAAGGGAGTGATACCATGACAGATTACGAAAAAGCCCTCGCATTATGGCGACAGAAACATATCACCTCTGACGCCGAATTATCAGAAGTGCTCAATGGACAGAGCATCTCCTTTGCGTACCACTCTGGAAAAATAGAAAATGATCGGATTACCTATCACGATACAAGGGAAATTTTTGAGCACGATGGCGTGACCTCTTACACCGGCGATCTGCGCACTCTATTTGAAATCCGCAATTCCAGAGATGCCTATGAGTACTTTCTGACAGCATTTCAAGAAAGACATGTACTCGACGAAAATCTTATCCAAAAAATGCAACTGTTACTCACCCAAAACACCTACGATCCTCGCCGATGGCAGCTTGGTGAACGTCCCGGTACATACAAACGCCACGACTTTGTAACCGGAAAGAGCGAAGTAGGCGCCGCACCCGAGGACGTACAGGAAGAACTTTGCGAACTGCTTTGTGAGCTACAAAACGTATCCGAACAAAATGCACTGACTGCTGCCGCTTACTTCCATGCCAAATTTGAAAATATTCACCCATTTGCTGATGGGAATGGGCGCACAGGGCGGCTTGCCATGAACTATTTCCTCATTCTGCACAATCACCCGCCCATCATCATTCATGAGGAGGACCGCAGGGCTTACTTCGAAGCGCTGGAAGCATGGGATTCCAATCAAAATCTGGATATGCTTCGCAACTTTCTCATCACACAGACTGAAAAAACATGGGCAAGACAAATCGCCCGTATCGAAAAAAATTAGAATTCAAACCCGCCCAGACTGCATCAAACTGCTGGAGGAATACCGTCTCAGACCGCGATAAAATACAAACACCGCCGCTGCTGACAAAAACACCAAATACCCCAGCACCGCAAGCAGCTTTCGCACATCAAACGCTATCATAATGTGTACTGGATGATATATCGCCATGCCCACTGGTATGATGTTATAGAGCAGAAACCGCGATACGCCATGAAAAATACCGTCTGGGTAAGTCGCAAATGTAATCGCGCTGGCCACAATATTGCTGCCAAGCATCTCCGCCCGCACAAACCAGAAGGTCAGACTGCCCATCAGCAGCGCAAAATCTGTCATAATCAACGCTCCAGTCACAGTGAACAGCAAAAACAACAGCAGCCGTTTCACACTGAAACAGAAAATGCAGATCAGCACCAGCCCATACAAAAAATCTCCGATGGCAGACGCGGAAGTCGCAGAGGTCATCACGCTGAGCAGAACATTTTTGGGCTGCACCAGATAGGCATCCAGCTTGCCGTTGACAATCAGCTCCGGCAGAGAAAACACCCTTGAAAACAATAAGTGCGACAGCCCAAAGCTGCTCGCCGCAAGCCCCCACAAGAGCATCACCTCACGCATCGTATAGCCGCCGACATCCTCCCTCAGCCGCAGCAAGATCACCCACTGCACGATAAAAGTCGCATTGTTGAACATCATAAACAGAATATTCGTCAAAAAAGTCACTTTGTTGAGCATCTCCCGCATGATGTTGTACTTGACTGCGAGCGCGCACACCCGCATCTGATTCTTAACCGCCATTAACATACAGCTTCCGCCCTCCTCTCTCATAAATCCAGAGCAAAATCACACTGCCAAACGCCAAGTACAGCACCTGCGCCAGCAGAATTTCCAGATACTTTTCCACACTGAAATCCACAATCAGCTTCGCCGGACCATAACAGACCGTATAGATCGGCGTGAGCTTCAGCACAGGCTGCACGGCCGCCGGAAAGATTTCCACGGGAAAAATCGTTCCCACCACCAGAATCAGCTTGTCATACAGCCACTGAAAAGGCTTCGCGTCCTCAATCCAAAACGAAAGCATACTGATGCATATTTTAAACACTGCATGAATTGTCATGCCCAGCACGATGCAGGGCACTACCGCCACAAGCGTACTCCAATGAAAGTTTGGAAGCGCTCCCACCATCATGCAGCCAACCACTGCGGTAAGTCCCGCGTACATAGACAACTGGATATTCCACTCCCCCGTATATTTTGCAAGAATATAGAACGGATAACAATAGGGCTTATTTATCAGATAAGCGATATTCCCGCCGCGAATATCCGCCGCCACCTGTTCCCTGACGGTGGACGAGCGTGCGCCAAACCAAATCATCTCCGTGATCATCACATACCAGATCATTTGCTCCTTCGTATATCCGGCAATCAACTCCCCCGGCGCATCATACATATAACCCCACAGATTGAGAAACACAACGCTCAGTATCAAGTAAGTGATAAATCCCATCATAATATTGGCAGTGTACTGCAAATTTTCAATAAAAACAGCGCGGTAAATGACCACATACTTTCTCATAAACGATCCGCCCTCCCCTCTGTCCTGTAGATTTCCATAATAATGTTTTCCAGCGGAATATTGGAAATGTTGATATCCTGAATGTGTTCTGCGTTGATGCCGCGCAGCACATCATTAATTTTTAAAATTGCAGTATCCACCTCAAACTTGATATTGCCGCCCTTTTTCTTTAGAATCGTAATCCCCTCCATCGGCGGCCAGAGCGCCTCCTCCTGCAACTTTACCTCGACGATTTTCTTGTTGAGATAATGATATTTTAGGTGTTCCATCGAGTCATCAAGCACAATCTGTCCGGCATTCACGATGACAATGCGCTTGCAGAGCTTCTCGATGTCCCCGATATCGTGGCTTGTCAGGAAAATAGTCGTGTGCAGTTCCCTGTTCATCTGCTTGATTAATACACGGATATTTTCCTTGACAACAGGGTCTAATCCGATCGTCGGTTCATCTAAGAATAAAACTTTGGGCCTGTGAATGAGTGACGCCACGATCTCACAGCGGATACGCTGCCCCAGCGACAAGTTCCGAACTGGTGTATTGATAAACGCACCCAGTTCAAAAATCTCTGCCAGCTCAGCAATGCGCGACTCTGCCGCATCATTGTCCAAGTCATAAATCGCACCGAAAAAACGAAAGTTGTCATACGGCGTCAAATGTGTCCAGAGCTGTTCTTTCTGGCCAAATACCGTCCCAATCTGATACGCAAGCTGCCGTCTTTTGCGCACCGGATCAATGCCGAGCACCTCCACATGCCCGCTGTCCGGGTACAAAATACCTGTCAGCATTTTGATTGTCGTGCTCTTGCCAGCTCCGTTTGGACCGATAAATGCAAGTATTTCACCCTCCTCCACGCCAAAAGACACACTGTCCACCGCGCAGATTTCCTCTGTCTCTGGGTGAAAAATGGACCGGATACTGCCGCGCATTCCCTTTTCCTTGCGCTTCACCCGAAAATTTTTGGATAAGTCCTCTGCCTCGATCACCTTCATCGTCAATCCCTCCTCAATAAAATTTATGAAATATATTGCAGTTCCATTTTTGATGAAATTTCACCACAAATACTTTCCAGTATCTTTTCATCGACGCTTTGTCATTCTTCGCAATCACATCCGGCACAACGTGCAGCAGATCTGCAAGATCGTATGCCATCTCTAATTCGCCAGCGTGCAAAGTCTCCTCCATAACCTCCAATGCCATATTGATAAACGCAGCCACATCTTCCTGCACAAACCAGTCAGGCGTTTCGCCGCAATTCAGCCAGCCTTGCCACGCTGGCATCATCTCAATCATTTTCTTACACATTTCGCCGTTGCTCATCTGATTTTGAAACGCCTGATGACACAGATGCAAGAGCTCTTTTCCCCTTCGATTTCGAATATCACTGCGCAGCAGTATCATGATACTTTTTAAATTCTCAAGCATACAGTTCTTCATTGCCGTCCCCCATACTCCTTTTCTTCTCTTACGCGCCACATATTGTCTGTATCCGTCAGGGTACAAAAAAAGCCGCCATGTTACATACACTGAAATGTATATACCATGCGGCTTCTTGTCTATTACAAATACACAATACCTTTCGATGACCGCATAGCCAAATAAGACTTTTCGTCCTACAGCCATGCATCCCATCTCATGTTGATCGGTTTACTCTATGGCTGTACGCTGAAAAATCTGAAACTGCAGAATAATCGAAATAAATAGGTTTGTATTGTGCTGAAACATCATAATCCTCCATGCCGCCTTCTGCGGCTCAAATCAAAAATCAAATAGGAAAAGTTTCTCTAACTTATTGTTCCTTAAAATTTTAGTCAGTATAGCACAGGATTTGCCAAAACGCAAGCTATTTTTCATAAAAATATTTTAACGCCTTGCCTTCTGTCCTCAATAATCTTCTCTGCGATTTCCTCCATAGACGGATCGCCGTCAAGGCCGATCAAATTGGGATAGAAAATATAATCCGACAAATCCGGCAGACCCGTGTTCACCTCCAAGTACAGAAGCCACCAGTCCATTTTCGCCTCATCATGATCAAGAATATGGACAACGATATCTTTGATCTGTTCGTCCGTCAAATCCTCCTTTTGGGGTGGACACATGAGTGCACTTCTGGCAGCGGTATCCAGACTTACCGCCTCATCATAGTGCCAATACTCTTTGATTTGCAGTTGTTGATCCCCAGTTAGGTTTCTTAACCTGATTTGCAGTTGTTCCAAGTCCTTTCTCAAATCTTCGTTCTCGTTACAGTACAGCTTTGACATAATCGAATCTGCTTCGCAAATAATCTGCTTTACCTCCGGCAGCTTTGCTTCATCAATCATTGGTTTTTGCATTTGAATCTCCTTTCTAACCGAATGCAAGTTTGGAATAAAAGTTTATATACAAATCTCAATCCGAAACAGTCCTGATGGGATATAATGTTTGCTTGAGACAAGTATCCTTCCGTCTGCATCTGAGATATTCTCCTGCACCAGCAGGAAAGAATTGTCGTCTGAGAGTGTATAGGTCAGCGCCGTAAAGTTTCCTGCGGTCGAGTGCGAGCAGATGCGCCGGAAACAATTTTTCCCATCATAGCACTGTCTCTCCAGATACTCCTGTAATTGGCTGGGCTGGTTCAAGTCAATTTTCTCCTCACCAACCTGTCCAATTGGCAGAAAACTCAGCGAGTACGCAAGCGGTACGCCCTTTTGTTTGTACCAGCGGTCTACAATGACTACGGCAGGCGTATACTGTTTGAGGACATCTGAAATGGACTTTGTCGGCGGTTCAATGCGAAACGCCATCTCCACGGCATCTAATTCCTCCGTACAATACGAATAGACAGGGTGCTGCGGCATGTTGACCGGATGCTGTTCCTGCCCAGTCTGCGGCTGGCGGCACACAAAATGCCCGACCCCCTGCACATTCCTTGTCATACCATCGTCCTGCAGCAGCGTCAGCGCCTTTCGAAGTGTCATGCGGCTCACATCCAGCTGCGCGGACAACACAGTCTCTGACGGCAGCCGCGAGTCGGGCGGAAATGTCCCGTTCTGAATCATCTCGTAGAGCTGGTCATACACCCTGACATGTTTTAATTTACTTTCTTTTGCTTCCTTATTTTCACTACTTTCTTTACTCTCATCTAATTCTTTATTTTCATTCCTTTCTTTGCCTTCACTACTTTCTTTATTTTCATTTTCAAATTCGTTCTCTTTGATCATATCATACCTCTATTCATTTTAAAACTACCCAACGTGATGAAAAACGCCTGTCTTTGGCATTTTTCGGTGTGACAGCTATTTAGACAAGTAACCGCCTTCTCACTCAGAATATACATCCAAAAAATGTACTACCTATATCATAAAACTATACAAGTAAAAAGTCAATAAACTCAAAAATATACCTTGTCTTTTAGATTGTATACTGTTCCAGCTATACAGTTGTCTACATGAACATCTGCCTGTATACACATCTAAATGCATTAATATCTATAGTTTTCTCCTATTGATCACCGATATTCGTCAATTTTAACCAAAAACAACTTGTCTATTTTGTCTAAAAATGCGTCTTGTTTTTATACAAGTATAATGTTATGATTGTTTTACAATCAAGTTCCGCAAACATCATAAAAACAAACTAATTTCATGTATGCCTGTCTGCGTGTTCTCAGCAAGAATTGTCTAATCAAGTATAAAAGAAACGCAAGGCGTACATACTGCCAAAAGGAGGAAAACACTATGCAGAATTATTCAGGTGAAGTAGGATTACAGTATCATTTACAAATTCGTCCGGGCGATGTCGGCCGCTACGTGATCTTGCCGGGAGATCCCAAACGGTGTGAGAAAATTGCAAAGCATTTCGAGGACGCCAAACTGGTTGCAGACAGCCGTGAGTTTGTCACTTACACAGGAACCCTCGACGGCGAAAAAGTGAGTGTGACTTCCACTGGCATTGGCGGCCCATCTGCGTCGATCGCACTTGAAGAGCTCGTGCTGTGCGGCGCTGACACCTTTATACGCGTTGGCACCTGCGGCGGCATCGACCTCGAGGTCAAAGGCGGCGACATTGTGATCGCGACGGGCGCTGTCCGCATGGAGGGCACAAGCCGCGAGTATGCGCCAATTGAATACCCCGCTGTGGCGGATTTGGATGTCACAAACGCCCTCGTCGCTGCGAGCAAAGAGTTGGGCAATCCCTATCACACAGGCGTTGTGCAGTGCAAGGATGCTTTCTATGGACAGCATGAGCCAGAACGTATGCCCGTCAGCTACGAACTGTTAAATAAGTGGGAGGCATGGAAACGCATGGGCTGCAAAGCCTCTGAGATGGAATCCGCAGCCCTGTTCATCGCGGCAAGCCACCTTCGTGTTCGCTGCGGCTCGAACTTCCTCGTTGTGGGCAATCAGGAGCGAAACGCGCTGGGCATGGAAAATCCGATTATTCATGACACCGAATCCGCAATCAAGACTGCGGTCCTTGCAATCCGTAAACTTATCGCAGCAGACCGCGAAAAATAAAGCCTCCGGGCGGACAGGAGGCACATCACATGAAGCTACTACTGAACTTCATCGGCATTATTGTCATTTTAGGACTTATCTTCCTGCTATCGTGGGACCGCAAGAACATTCAATGGAAAACAGTGCTCCGCGCAGTCGTGATCCAGTTTGTGATTGCCTTGTTACTTGTCAAAATACCGATCGGAAAGACCATTGTCTCTGTGCTTTCCGACGGTGTCACCGCCATCATCAACTGCGGGCAGGAGGGTCTGTCCTTCGTCTTTGGAAGCCTTGCGGACAGCGCGTCACTGGGCAGTATCTTCATCGTGCAGACCCTTGGCAACATTATCTTTGTATCCGCGCTGGTAAGTCTTTTGTACTATATCGGTGTGCTGGGATTTGTGGTGAAATGGATTGGCAAAGGCGTTGGCAAACTGATGGGCACGACAGAGGTTGAAAGCTTTGTCGCTGTGGCAAATATGTTTCTGGGTCAGACCGACAGCCCTATTTTGGTAAGTAAATACATTCGGTCATTGACCGACAGTGAAATCTTTGTTATTCTGGTCTCAGGAATGGGAAGTATGTCGGTGTCCATCCTCGGCGGTTATCACGCACTCGGCATTCCGATGGATTACCTGCTGATTGCAAGCGCTATGGTTCCCGTCGGAAGTATCCTCGTTGCCAAGATGATTCTTCCACAGACAGAGACGGCACAGTCCATCAGCGATGTAAAGATGGACAATAAAGGAAATAACGCAAACGTGATCGACGCGATCGCAGAGGGCGCATCAACTGGAATGCAGATGGTTATTTCCATCGCCGCCTCCCTTGTCGGCATTATTGGCATCGTGGCAGTTGTGAACATGTTCCTAGGCTTTGCCGGAATCCGGCTGGAGCAAATTTTCTCCTACGTATTTGCGCCGTTTGGCTTCCTGATGGGACTCGATGGCGGCAATGTGCTCATGGAGGGTTCTCTGCTCGGCAACAAACTGATTGTCAACGAGTTTGTCGCCTTTCAGGATTTAGGCGCAATCCTCGATTCACTAGATGCCAGAACCGGTATGATCTGCGCAATCTCCCTCTGCGGCTTTGCCAATCTGTCAAGCCTTGGCATCTGTGTGTCCGGTATTGCCGTACTCTGCCCCGAAAAGAAAAGCACACTCTCCCGTCTGGTATTTCGAGCGATGCTCGGCGGTATCTTCGTGAGTATGCTGAGCGCGATGATTGTCGGTATCATCATGTTGTTTTAATGGAAGGAGTTGAAAATTATGAACGAACATCCGAAATACAACCGAATCTTTACCATCGTCATTGACTCTCTAGGCATTGGCGCTGCCGCAGACGCGGCAGCCTACGGCGATGCCGGAACAGACACACTGGGTCATATTGCACAGCGCACAGCGCATTTCGAGCTACCCAATCTGCAAAAGCTTGGAATCGCAAACTTACATTCTCTGCATGGCGTGGCCCCTGCCCCAAATCCCACAGGATATTATGCGCGGCTGCATGAAGCGAGCACTGGAAAGGACACGATGACAGGGCACTGGGAAATGATGGGACTGCACATTACGAAACCGTTCCAGACTTTTACTGAAACGGGATTTCCCAAGGAACTCCTCGACGAACTGTCCGCGCGGACCGGGCGTGTTATCATTGGCAACAAGAGCGCCAGCGGCACAGAAATCCTTGACGAGCTTGCGGAGGAGGAGATCGCCACAGGGCACATGATCGTCTACACCTCCGCAGATTCCGTCCTGCAAATTTGCGGGAATGAGGAAACTTTCGGTCTGGAAGAGCTCTACCGCTGCTGCGAAATCGCCAGAGAGCTGACGCTGCGCGACGAATGGAAGGTCGGGCGCGTCATCGCAAGACCCTATGTCGGAAAGAAAAAAGGTGCGTTTGTGCGCACCAGCAACCGCCACGACTACGCCCTCAAACCCTACGGCAAGACCGCGCTCAATGCCCTGAAAGATGCGGGGCTCGATGTCATCTCTGTCGGCAAGATCTATGATATTTTTGACGGTGAGGGGCTCACAGAATCCAACAAATCCAAAAGCTCTGTACACGGTATGGAACAGACAATCGAGATCGCGGGGAGAGACTTTCGCGGGCTGTGTTTCGTCAACCTCGTCGATTTTGACGCGCTCTGGGGACACCGCCGGAATGTGTCTGGCTATGCGCAGGAGCTTGAAAAGTTTGACGAGAAGCTCGGTGCGTTCCTAAAGCGCCTAAAGGACGATGATCTGCTTCTCATCACCGCGGACCACGGAAACGATCCGACACACACCGGAACTGACCACACGCGGGAAGATGTGCCATTGCTCGCCTACTCTCCGTCCCTTACAGGCAGCGGAAAATTAGAAGATGCAGAAACCTTTGCCGTCATCGGCGCCACCATTGCCGACAACTTTGGCATTCCGATGCCAGCGGGCACCATCGGACACTCTCTGCTTGCCCAATTACAATAAAGCAGAAAAATGCAGCGTAATTATGGATATATTCATTATTGATATATATAGAAAGGACACTATCATCATGGACCAAAAAGAAATCAATGAAATCTTAAAAACTGTCGATCACACACTCCTCACCCAGACTGCCACATGGGAGGAAATCCGCCAAATCCTAGACGACGGCATCACCTACGGCACCGCCTCGGCATGTATTCCTGCCGCCTATGTCAAGCAAGCCGCAGACTATGTGAATGGCAAACTGCCCATTTGCACCGTGATTGGCTTTCCGAATGGCTATCACACGACCGCTGTCAAGGTCTATGAAACCAAAGACGCCATCGCAAACGGCGCGGTGGAAATTGATATGGTCATCAATATCGGCTGGCTCAAAGATGGAAAGTATCAGGAAATCGAGGACGAAATCCGCCAGATTCACGCGGCATGTGACGGCAAGATCTTGAAGGTCATTATCGAGACCTGCCTGCTCACAGAGGACGAGAAGATCAAAATGTGCGAGCTTGTCACGAACGCGGGCGCAGAATATATCAAGACCTCCACAGGCTTCTCGACAGCGGGCGCCACGTTTGAGGACGTCAAACTCATGCGGGCGCATGTCGGAGAAAATGTGAAAGTGAAGGCAGCCGGCGGGATCGCATCGCTGGACGACGCAAAAGAGTTTATCCGTCTGGGCGCCGACCGCCTCGGAACAAGCCGGATGATCAAGCTCGTTAAAAATGCCGATGATGGGGCTGGGTACTAAGGAACTGTAGAAAAATAATATCCGAGCCATTCTGACTTTATGATACAGAATGGCTCGGATTTTGAAAAATCTGGCGTTCTTTTTTTTGCTCAAACCGTTCCAAGTCCTTCTTCGTCGTTATCTTAAAATTGTCCTCGTCCCCTGCAATCATGACGATATCCAGCCCTGCCATAAATGCGGGTTCCGCTGCGCCGTTAATGCTTAACATCTGATCAAACCTAAGTCTCCTGTTCGCCTGATAGTACGCCCCAATGCGAAACGTCTCCGGCGCCTGCCCTGCAAAGAGCTGATCTCTGTCAAGGAGCGCGTCAATCCTCCTGCCATCTTCACTTTTGTATATCGTATCTTTCATGGAAAGTATCGGCAGCACGCCATCATGTCCCTCTACCGCGGACAGGCTGTCCGTTATTATCTGCTCAGACAACAGCGGTCTTGCCGCATCATGTATCAGCACGATATCTGAATCTTTTGCAAAGCTTCTAATATCTGTCAATCCATGATATATGGAAAGCTGCCTGTTTTCACCCGGTGCTGAAAAGCCGCGAAACTTTTTATCCTTATCATACGTTGTCAAAGATTCCACAATCTTTTCATGCCACTGCGGCGCTGCCACAATCTGTATCGCATCAATTCCGGCATGCCTCGACAATACCTCTATGGAATACGAGATAACAAGCCTGTTCTGCACCTCGATATACTGCTTTGGTATCTCAATCCCCATACGGCCGCCGATCCCCCCTGATAAAATCAATGCAGTGTTCATGTTTCCCCTCCATCAGTCTATATCATCACAGTACTGCCGAATCTCCTGTATGATTTCTTTATATGATCTTTTCTTGCCAAAAAGCAGTGTCGTGCCAAGCACAAATCCGTCCATGCCCATCGGTGCAAATTTGAGAATCTTGTCTGCACTGCATGCCCCGTCCCAGTAGAGTCTGAAACACATCTCTCCTTTGAGGAGCAGCAGACGTGAGATCTTTTTGCCGACATAGGGCATGTACATCTGTCCTGCATTGCCCGGATTCACCGTCATGACGAGAACCTTTTTCACAATGCGGAGCATCTCATACACGGTCTCTACGCTGGTGCCCGGATTGATGGCAATTCCGGGAATCATTCCTGCATTGATGATCTTTTGCAGCGTTGTGGAAGGGTGATACTCTGCTTCTGGATGAATGTAGACGGTATCGCCGGGTCTTAAATTATTCAGAAATAACTGCACATTATTGTTTGGGTGTTCGATCATTAGGTGTACGTCGAGTGGTTTCTTTGTCGCGCTGGCGATGTATTTCATGTCATTTAAAGACATGGCGTAGTTTGGCACGAAGCGTCCGTCCATAATGTCGATGTGGAAAGAATCAATGCCGCTCTCGTCGAGCTGTTTGATCTCATTTTCCAGATTTCCATAATTGGCACACATCATTGATGCCGTCAATTCAAAGTACATTTTATACTTTCCTCCTGTCTAAAAACTGGATAGCCTCATTTCCTGTGCTAGATCAGATCTGACATATTTGTCATCCTGTTAAAAAAAGCATCCTCCACCTTCAACGCCCAAAAGTCCTCATCCAGAATCCGAATACGATGTATTTGATTTAGAAGTTTCTCGTCAAGTTTCTGATCTGCCTCTGTTTTGTCCTTGGGACACAAACTACAATATTTCAGGAAATAATCTGTTATACCGTCCTGCATTTTTTCAATGCATCTCAGCTCCTGCTGTGTTCTTGTTTCACGGGTATAACATGGTGTTCCGTTTTCATGAAATCCCACAATAGATGGTTCTTGAGAAGTCAAAACCGTTTCCAGAATATAATAGTCCTCATATATGGCATTTTCCCGTGATTCATCCTGCTCATAAAATGCCGTAATGTCAAGCGCCTTATCTTTCATAAATGACTTTTCTATCTGAAGAAAATACAATCCCCTCAGCTTGTTGTCCACAAGCCTGTTGACAAACATCTGACAAGTACCTTTTGCCACAAAATCAAAAAAAGCAATATCTCCTGATTCCTTTGCAATACTGTCAATATACTTTTGATAATGATGCCTATATCGTTTGGCTTTTTCTATAATATCCTGCGAAAAATCAACGAGCTTTTTTCCTGTTAACACATCTTCATTCACAATGATTCCAAACCGATCTCGCAGTTGTTGGGATAATGTACCGCTGAATTTCATTGTATCCACATACGCAATATCTGCTTCATTCTCAATCCCTGCTCTGATGGCAGCCGCACGTGAAGATAGAAAATAAACGGATAATTCATCACCACATAACATGTCATAAAGCTTTTTTATCAAATATCCATCCCTCGCACAGAACCAAACATTTTTGATACTCTTCTTCATAACCTGTTTCTTAAACCAAAGTACAAAATCTGTTATGATCGGTGCCATAAAAAGATATCCAACATCATATGCATTGCAGACACTTTGCTGCATATTTCGCGTCTCAAACTGAAATGGACTGTTAAACAACCTTGCCACAAACATTCCAAGTTTTATCCTTGACGACAGACTTTCAATATATTCCCACATGCCAAGATAACCAGTCATCTCAAACAAATCTACTCCACTGTAAATCTGACAGCCACAGAGCCCGCATCTGTCGGCGCTTTCCACGTCAACAGCCAAGTCATCTCCTATGTGAACACACGAATTTCCCTGTAGTATATCCCTTAGATGACAGAAAAGCTTCTGTGTTTTTCCCGTCTTATATTCGGAGGACACCAAGAGATCTGTATAGCATGTAATCCCGCATTTTGCAAACAATTGCTCTATTTGGTTCCTGCTATAATAAGTATCAGTTGTAATATATACAGGCTTCCCTCTTCTATAAATTTCTGCGGCAAAATCAACCATCTCCTGTCTTGCTGTCACCAGTTCATAATCTATTTCCCATTCCACCTGCGCCAGTTCCTCCGCGCTCGCCAAGACGTGCGAAGAATGTTCCAATACAAATTGATATATGTCTATTAACGAGGGAGCATATTTTATAGATAATTCTTTTTCAGCCTGCTGTCTTTTTTGCAGAAAATTTTCTATATAAATACCCTTTTTCTTGAATCTGTTTTCTGTCAGTTCCACTACATCTGACGGGAAAAGCACCTGACGCATAATCAGTGTGTCAAACAAATCGAAGCTGACTGCATCTTTGTCATCAACCAGCCCAGCCAACTGTTTTCTGCTAATTCCCTGTTTGGTAAAACGATAGCTATCCTGCTTTGTCATACATAAATCTTTACCCCTGACATCCATCAATTGTATTTGATGCTCAATACAATAGTTCCCAATTTTTTTTGCTATTGCCCTGCACGAACCGGGACGCGCTACAACAATAATCAGTTTTACTTCCTGTTGGACACATTCAGATAAGGGTATAATCCGCTTTCCATAAAGCTCTCCCTCCTCTCGGAAACTATCCAGCAGCCCAACAATATGAAATGTCCCTTCTAATATAAGCAGCACCTTCTCTGTTTCGATTCCAAGCCCATATAATGCAATCGGACAATCAATATAATCACTAAAAATCTGTTTCAAATTATCCATTACTGTATGTTCTCCATCCTCAAAGCAATGACACACGAAACTCCATCTTCCTGCTTTCACAGGCGTACCAATCAGGATTGTAAGATGCTCTTTTCCACAATGCCCAAAAGATTCTGCTCAAATACACTCATGGAAAAATATGCCTCATATACTCGTCTGGATTCCTCTCCCATTTTTTTCAGCTGCGTCATATGATTCATACACCATTTAATTTTTTCCGAAAGTTCCTGCACATTTTCACTCTGAAACACAAGCCCGTTGACGCCATCTTCAACGTATGCTGCTGTACCTGCTGCATCAGATAAAATACAGGGTACAGAATGCATCATGGCTTCTGCGCAAACCGTAGGCATTGGATCTTCTCTCGACGGACAAATCATCACATTCGCCTTCTTTAACAGTTGATTGATACGCTGCCTGTCCACCGTTCCAATAAAAAAAATCTCTGGCATTAATCGTGTCTGCTCTAACAGTTTTCCTGCAAACATAGAAGATTTCTGCCCCACTAGATAAAATTCTGCCTTCTGCCTTAGCTCCTCCGGCAATAATCTGACAGCCTGTATTAAAATATCCTGTCCCTTCCTATTCTCTATGTAACCGATTGTAACAAAGCGAATTTTGTCCCTCACTTCATCACAAGACAACACATAATCCTCCCCGTATACAGTATCTTCCACTCCATACAGCAGCTCTTTCACAGGCAGTTCAGGTAAAAATGTATGAATCGCCTGTGCTGGTACATTTCCAACAGAACAGACTGTAAGATGATCTGTTGAAATCATACGCAAAACTTCCTGTCTGACACCATGATAAAAAAATTCTGAATCATGAAGCCACCAGAGAACTGGTACATTCTCAGCACGCTCTGTCAAAAATATATGGTAATTGATTGTATTACAGATGATTAAATCAAAATTTGTTATCCAATCTGCATTCACCATAGTTTCTATCTGAAGATTCACATCCACCACCACAGGAATTGTTTCTTGTACCATTTTATCTCTCAATAAACCATCCTGCATAGAAGCAACCACCACTTGATAGCCAGTGTGTTTCAACACTTTTGCGGCATGAAATACTGCCAGAGCCGGTCCACCCAGTTCCAGATCGTGTGACAGGAGCAAAATTCTGTTATGCCCCCTGTTATCAGACAGAATCATTTTATCCGCACATGCATAATATTGTATATCCCTTTTCGCTGAATCATTATATATCAGCCAGTGCAGATCATAAAAATGCACGATTCTGCGTTCTTCCACACCAAGTTCTAAAAGCTGCTGCCGCATTTCCTTTATATAAAAACTTAAAATGACAATACTGTCATAATCTAGTTTTATCCCCTCCGACGGCGGCAAAACCTCTATTCCATCAACTAAGGTATGCTGCCTGACAGGAGAATTATCAAGCAGCGCCAGAACATTTTCTCTGGGAAACCATTTCTTAAACCTGTTATAATAATCACCTGTGCCGAAAAGTAAAAAGTGCATCCTGCTGCCCTCCTACCTCAAATAGTTCTGATTGTTTTTTTCCATACAATCCTTTTCTGTTTGATCCCCATATCCAGCAAATCATTGATAATACTGTCAGCATACTCCTGTCTACTGACGGCTAACAATATTAGATCATACTCCGTTTTAGAAATATCCGTTGGACTGCAAATACCTTCGATCTGCTGATAATCTGCATCTACCCACAAGACCACCTTATATCCCATTTTGCTAAGCTGTCTATAATAGTCCCTTCCCATTTTTCCGGCACCATAAAGGATAATTCTTTTTCCTTTCAACCCATCTGTATCAAGAATAAATTCAGGAATCTGACACTGCGGTGTAAATCCCATTCCGCCATTTACTGCCATCACTGCTGTGACTGTTACCCAGCACTGTAACTGTGACAGTAAATCTTCATGAAATGGATGTCTCGCAAAATTGGGCTGTAATGCCAGATATGCTTGATTGATATCTGACAGCATATTGGGATTTCCGCCATGAAACATAGAATCTGTGCGATAACGGTAATGATAAAAACACTTGTGACTGATTTTCACTGTTCCGCTAAGGATAAGATAGTTATATAAAAATACGCCATCCTCCGCAAAAGCATTGTCTGTATCTATATTTCGATAGACCTGTCTTGCAATCTGGGTTCGATATAACTTGTTCCAAATCCAAGGCGTGAGCCGCTGTAATGTATCTGATTCCTTATCATATAACATTGTCTTCAGCAATAATGCTTTGTCTGCCCCACGGTATTCCCCTTCCTCATACTGATCCAGATATTCTGTCACAATACTTGGCTTCATCTCATAATACACTCCTGTTGTAACCAGATCTGCATCCTGTATCTGCTCTGCCAAAAACGTCGCCATACCGCTATCAATCCAGTCATCTGAGTCAACAAACATCAGAAAATCACCGGAAGCATGCTCAACACCTGTGTGCCGTGCGCCTATCAAACCTTTATTTTCCTGCCATATGTATAAAATACGTTGATCTTTCTCAGCATAGGATTTACAAACTATATCTGACCCATCTGTAGAACCATCATCTATTATGAGAATCTCCAGATTTTGATAGGTTTGTCCAATAATACTTTGCAGACACGCGTCCAAATAGGGCTTTGTGTTATATACTGGTACAATAATACTTAACTTCATATCCACAGCCAAATCCTCTCGTCCTGTCATTTTCTTTCTATATGGCCTCTATAATTTCCCGAATTGCATATATCTTTGTCTTATATTTTGTTCTAAGTTCATTTCTGACTGAATCATAATTTTGCACTAAAGAAATAATGACTGCATCTACCTCTTTAGGAGCTTCTTCTAACCGATAAACCGGAATTTCTTCTGTCAGGTAATGTGCATTTCTGTCTATAAAAAAGGCGGTCTCTATATTACATTCTTTTAGTTCTCCTGCCAGCCGCTTTCCAATATAGCCATCTCCATAAATACAAACCCGGCGTATACCTTGTGATTGTAAATATTTTCCTACTGGATCCCCCGCCTCTTTACAGACTGCCATTTTATTAAGCACAAAAAACATCTCTCTGAACTTTTCCAAAAGCCCTATTCTCTCAGACAACACATGCTGACACATACTTCTGATCTGCTTCATTCCCCGTTCGTCAAACACGCTGTTTTGGGAGAGAATATCACACATTTCCTCCAGAGATGATAATTCACGCCGACTGTCCAATGATAAATTGTTCCCATGCACCACATGTTCGAATAAAATGTCCTGATTTAAGACAAACTTTGCCCCCTGTGCCATCATACAGAGCCAAAGCAGATAGTCATCTGCGCAATTTGTTTTCATGATGTTCTCTGTCCATACTTTCGGAATTGATTCACGGCGTATCAGTACCTGTCCTGCGGAGATGATGGGATTGCCTTTTTGCATCATGTAGCCTTTTGATATGACTTCTTCAAACTTCCTGTCAGCGTTATAGAACTGCTGATTCTCATGGATACATCTGCATACTGCGGCATCGGCATCTCCTAGGTGGGATAACTGGCTGTTGATATAGTCTGGATATAAAATATCGTCCTGATCAAGAAATACGATGTATTCGCCGTCTGCATGAGACAAGCCTTGCGCTCTTGCACAATGCGTTCCTCTATTTTTATTCGTATTAAAAATACGCACATCGATACTATCAGACCTATACGCAGTTTCACATAACGAATCATTTGGATTGTCATTTATGATCAAAAACTCTAGTGTACATGATTCGCCTATTGTTCTTTGACACTTTTCTATTTGCAGAATAAGATCTTTTATATAATTTTTCCCATTAAATATTGGTGTAATAACACTTATTTTACACATCATTATATCCTCATTATCATCGATGACAGAATGGATATATGCAAAACTTATTCATTCCTTTCTCCAATAAATTTCGTATTAAATCACTTTGTTTATCCCATGCAACTGCAACAATTACTGGAATCTCGACATTATCACAGTCTGAAAGAAGTATTATTGGTATCCCTTCTATATCTTTTGTTTCATTCTCTCTTGTTACCATAAAATACTTGGGACAATAATTTTTTTCTTTTAAATCACGATAAACCTTATATCCATATACACCTGCTCCATATATTGCAAATTCATGACTTATAATATGTTCTTCAAAGAAGTGATACCAATCCTTTAAAACACTTTGACTTGCTTTGAACTGCTCATACAAATACCTCATCGTGATCTGATAACACGTTTTCTCATACTTTCCTTTGTCATAATTTCTGACAATTGTCACAATCCTTTCGATATTACTCCATTTCAATTCATTATTTAATGAGAAATCACAGCTATTATAATAGTCATATAAAAGCTTCTCCAAATCCAAAAAATCTATATGTTTTTCCAATAGTCTGATATATGTATCTGGTAATACGTTATAATTGGTTGTTATACTTCTTTGCATTCTATAGGCTCGGACTAATGGCTCATCAATATACCCGAACCTAAACTTTTTTATCAGCCGCATAATAAGTTCGTAGTCTTGCATTCTCTTTAGATTTTCATCAAACAGACCTACTACAGAAAAAACATCTTTTTGAACCATAAGTGTCGGTGTCCCAACTATGTTATCTCTTTTTAATGTATGAGAAATATTTTTTTCACATATCTCACGGTTTTTATAATCATATGGCACAATACTACACTTTCCATTCTCATACAAAATATATGGACTAAATGAAACTTCAACGCCTGTATCTAACATATAATTGATTTGTTTTTCTAATTTATTTTTCATCCATTCATCATCACTGTCCTGAAATGCAATATATTCACCTTTCGATATCTCAATTCCCCTGTTTCTTGCGGCATTAGCACCACGATGAACTGGCAGACAAATCAACTGAACTCTGCTATCCGTACACATACCTACAGTTTGCACTGTTGAATCTGTTGAACAATCATCCACAACGATTACTTCTATGTTATGATATGTTTGATCCAGTACACTGTTCAGTGCCCTCATAATAGTACTTTCCCTATTATAAACAGGTATAACAACAGATACTAATGGCTTCATTACCCTGCCCCTTTCAACATTTCATCCAACAAAATCAATTATTCTCTTATAGTAATCCAACAATTTTCTGACTGCTATTTCAGGACACAATTTTTCAATCCGTTTTTGCGCCAGCTCTCCCATTTTTTCTTTTTGTATACTGCTCATTGCTGCTGCCCCATTCATCTTTGTAAGCAAACTCGATGAATTATTCGGTTTGCATAATAAACCGTTCTTTCCATCAACAATCAACTGTTCAAAGCTGGCGCCATCTGTTCCTAAAACAACCTTTCCAAAATACATTGCTTCGATACATGCATTAGATAAATTTTCCATAAGTGATGGAAGTATAATAAAATCTGCTTTTATAATAAGATAATATAGACTGCTATGAGGAAGCGGATCATAAAATATCACTCTGTCCGCAAACTCTCTTGCACGCCTTTTTAACAGTTTCCTTGCATCGACTCCATTGATTGACGTTGTTTCTCCACAAAAAACAAGATAAAAATCTTTATAACGCTCCAAGAAACGATCCAGAATATCTGCAATGACTAAGATCCCTTTTTCAGCATAAAGCTGTCCAAAAAACAATACATATTTTTTTCCTTGCAGATCCTTTGTATATATTGAATCGTCATATTGTAATACATCATTATAAAATGAAGATTCAATTACAGATACGTTCCTTTTTATATCTTTTGAAAACGCCACAGCTGTGTTTTTGCATGGTGCAAAAACCGCGTTACAGCGTTTTGATGCCATCCTTTCCAGAAAAGACACCATTTTTTCTTCGCCTGCGTTTAAAGTCTGATGTGTTTCGTATGCGATTTTAGCATAGGAGGACAATCTCATTACTGCTGGAACTTTCCCAAAATAGCACAGACTCAACCCGCTCAATGAAGTAAATTGAATCATATCTATTTTCTCTTTATGGCATAATATTTTTATTCTCTTATTTACTGTCCTGCTCATCAACAGATAATTTTTCATAATTTCATAGGATTTGCTATGAAACGTTTTACTGTGAAATTCTTCTATGTAAACTTCAATACCATCTTCCCAAAAATGTCTGCTATACATTCCACAGGCAACGATGACTACTTCATTGCCAAACTGCTTTAAAGCAGATGCTGTTCGTATCAGATACGCCATAAATCCTTGCATGGCTCTTTTCTTAGAAACATAATGATTTGCTGCAAATACAATTTTCATCTTTTTCTCCACCAGTAAACAAGTGTTTACAATGATTTGACATGACTGTACAAGTCATTATAAAATATATAGTCCACCTTATAGATCAATCCCTTATTCTTTAGAAAAAAATTAATTTCACTTTTCCCTCTCTCAACTGCCACAATGATAAAGAACGCTTTCCAATCCACAACAGACTCAGGAGCTGTTATCCTTATTCCATGAAAGCTTCTTCCTTTCAATAACTCATCGCTGTCTATCATCAACACAACATTCAGATAATTGCTCTTTTCTATATCCAGTATCTCTTCACAAATCTGATTCCCGATCTTGCCACATCCCCATACTGCTGTTTTTCTAGGTTTTTCAATACATTCCTTAATTTGTCCAAAATTTGGTTTTCGGTTTCTCCATTCTAATTCCAGTCGATATCTGTAACTCCACAATTCATTGGTAAAACGAAATAATGAGTCTGTGTTTTGCAGTTCTTTTTTATCCTCAAAATGATGAATCAGCCATTCTATCAAAAAACATATACAATAATTTTCCTGCAAATTATGAGCACTGCTATAATTCCCCAAATCACAGTCATAAAGCCATACAATAAAATCATGAAATACATTCATACCATACTGTAATCTAATCCTCATAGATTCACAAATCTTTTTCATTTGTTCCATATCAGATTTACTTCTTAAATTCATCAACAGAATATGTTTTCCTTGTTTTAAATGATAGATACCATCCGCTCTGTGCCAATGATCCACCCCTAACTTGATTCGCGTAATCTCTTCGAACTTATTCGCATAACTATAATCCCCCAGCAAGATCTGAGGATTAATCGCTACTCCTATTGCCCCCTCTAAATAATTTACGCATTCTAATGCCGCTGCTCCTCCGCCAGATGAACCCCAAACGATTATATCTGTATATTTTACATGCAAATATTCTGCTATTTTTCTTATATATTCTGCAAGATATACTCTTAGATTCTCTTCATTATTGCCGTAGTACCAACCCAATTCCAATCCTTCATACTTTTCATACATTGGATCTGCGATATCCAATACACTTCCATCCAAAAAGCTATAATATGACCATCTGTTAAATTGTGGTTTCCTCCCTGTCAAAGCTCCATTTAGTATCACATACAAATACTTACTTTGTTTTTTATAAATAAAGCTATCAAATTGATATCCCTTATAAAAAGAACGAATCCTGCCATTGGGCAATTCATTGATCGTATTCATATCAACTGTGTATTCATCCGTATATAATAATGTTTCATCTGCAAACAACATTTCGTCTCTATGCTTATCTACTCTTCGCATAAATTCTTCCACATTGTCAAACCAGATATTATTCATATAAGAAAAGATTTCCATACGCTTTCTTACCCTATACTTCGTACAAAATATCATCCAATGAAATAATGGGACAATCAACTTTTCCTGAAAGTTTCTCCTCTATCTCATCAAAGAATGTAATAGCTGTAACCACGATTGCATCAACCTCTTGCAGTTCATCCTCTATAAAAACAATGTCCACATCCGCATAAATCGAATCCGCCTTCTGATCGATTCCATATAACACCGTAATATTGGAATTTTTAAGTTCATCAACTAAAGTCTCACCAACATAACTCATACCATAAATCGCAATTTTCTTGAATCCCTTTTTTTCAAAATAAGAAGTTAACTTCTTATTTTCTTGTTTTATTTTTACCCATTGATTCATCATAAGAAACAACGCAAGATGTTTTCCTGACATCTTTTCAGCTTGCTTAACGCTTTTCCCCTTTATTTTTCCCACTACGCCTGCTCCAATCAGCGCACCGGTCAATACCGATAAAAATACACTCTTTTTCATTTCTTTCATCCACCCTCTCTATAATTTCCTGTTATCAGATATATATAATGAATAAATTCCATCCAAATACTCACTTTGATGCTCATACAAATTTTTTAACTCCGCTGTCCCTGTTAAATAAGTCCAGATTTCTAAGTGTTTTTTTGCATAATTTTCCCATGTCCAATCTTTTACCGCATTAATAACGCTTTTTTTCTCATTTTGAATTTGCATTAAAATATTTATGAAGTCATCAATTGTTCTGCATGGATGTGTCAATCCACATTTTGTATCCAAATGATACCCTTGCGGTGTTGCGATTGTCTTTACTCCCGCTGCCAATGCATCCAGAAATCCCATAGCCCCTTCATCAAAACCATAATAAAGCCAATAATCAAGACTCTGCATTAGCTGTATATATGTTTCTTTGTCAAACTCATTATAATACTCTGTCTCAAATCCTAGCGTTTGAATTTCCTGTACAATCTCGTCCCATCCATTCCCCATTATTTTTAACCTAAAGAATTGTGGATTCAGATTCTGGCAAACCTTTAGTATTAAATCATCTCTTTTTCTAAAATCATATTCTCCATGACAGCGGTTCGTAATCCCTAAAACTATTTTTCTCGGTCTTATTACCCCATCCTGCGCAGGATTAATATAACACAATTTATCTCTCGGAATCCCCCATGAAGCGAGCATATTCATCGTTTCCGCTGACATACAGATTCCAACTGCACCGTGCTGTGCCTGAAACGCGATCAAATCTCTTTTCATCTGACAGTCAATATGTGTTATCATTGTTGTTTTTACGGTATTCGCTGTATTACAAAACTGGCTTAACCTTCCATAACTTATATAATGATTTACATCCGCAGTGATATCTTCTGTATCTCCAACTTCAACTTCATGTCCCATCTTGGTTAATTCATCCTGTAGTTTATTTGCAAATTTTCCAAATACCCAGCCATCATCCGAATAAACAATCTGTATTTTTAATTTATCTTTTAATGCAGGTATATATCTGTATTTGGAAAAGTCAAAACGTGAAAATGCCACATTTTCATAAAAATAAAACAGCTCTGCATGAATCCCGAGATTTTCAAATGACTGACACACTTCATAGGCAATCTTCCTATTTTGAATACAAACAAGCACAATTAATTTTCCATTAAAATCAGTCAGTTCATCAATTGTCACGCATGGAATATGATCTATATTCCCTATATTTTTTGCATTTTTATCACAAAAGAAATCAATATGACCTAAATATCTGTAATACTTCCTTGCAATATTTCCAGCACCATAAATAATAACCTTATATTCTGGATGTTCTTTCACATAATCAAAATAATTACTTTCTACATTGAACTTCATCATTGTCCCTCTTATAAATGATCTGACTTTCGTCTATACCTTGAAATCTAATTTTATCCTGTTCACCAGCATATGGTCCTTGCTTTACCTCTATCATTTCTACTTCATCCAGAACCTTAAAACCATGTCCGCCTGATATCAGCAAAATAATATCTCCTGTATGTAAATCTCTGCTCTCAAGATAGTCTTCGTACTCATCATAAAAATCTACCCTTAAACTTCCCCTTTTAATAAGTAATACTTCCTGCGTCAATACCACATTTCGATGGACAAGGTTATGTACATGCGCATCGATTTTCTTTCCTGTTGGATGGTGCATATATGCCACCTGTTGCGAGTACTCATTCGGCGTGATAAAATCCACACCACTGCACTGATAGTCACTGCGTATAATGATTGCTAACAGCTTATTTTTTTTCTTGACTTCCTCTACCTGTCTCATAGAAACCTCTCTTTACTTATTGTATAGCTGAAAAAAGAAAACTGATATAAGTATCTCACTTTCATACTTATATCAGTTTTCTTTTTTGTTCCTATTGATTAAATTCTTATTCCTTGACAAAAATATAGATCGTGTCTTTCCTATCATAATAGCCTACCCCATACAAATTTTTACCAGACTCTATCGTTAGTATATGTTTTCCTGAAAGGCAGTCTATTGTATATCTCATTTTCATAAACATCGACGCACTCAATATTAGATCACAAGGAATTGATGGCTTATCCATCACTGCTATCTTCATTCCTCTGTAGGCTATGCTGCTTCTTTTATCTGACAATACAAAATTGTCCATATTCCACAACATCGCAGGCTCATCCATTTTTCCAAATCCGCCAACGGTCAGCATTTTAAACTCAGATATTCCCTGCATATCCTTTACAAGCTCTTTAAACAAATTCCTTCCTTTACAAAATACAGGAAGATCAGCTCCAGTATCCAGCATACATCGAAATGGAATACCGTTAATATATGCCTTAAAAATTGGTCTTGGAGAATCCAGCGTAATATTCAGCGGAAATTTAAGCTCAATCATATCATCACTCCCATAAATCCCCTCGTATCTTCAGTACGCTCATATTCATACATTCTGCCTTGTCTCATAAATTTCAGACGTTGTCCTATATAATCACAATCAGCCATACCACAAATGACAACCGCAGATTCAACATTAATTTCATCATCGTCCATATATTTAACATCTGTAAGAGCCACCCATTGATCAGGATAAGCAGCGCGTATTTGTTCCCATGTAAGCCGCTGTCCAGTTAAAACTGTTTCCATGTTTACCCCCATACCTCTCCCTAATATAATTCAATGTTATAAAAATATATTATACCATGTTTAGAATCCCTTAACAAGGAATTTTCTGATATAAGTATGAAATTATCAATGTACCTGTAGTTCCTTATTTATATAATAAATTTTGCATTGTACTTCTGAGCGCCATTACCACTTGCTCCATCTGCACCTCTGTCAATGCCAGTCCGCTTGGAATATAAAGCCCTCTCCTTGCCAAATATTCTGCATTCGGATATACCTCACCTGCAAACAATCCCTGCCTTTGATAAACGGGTTGTTCATGCATACACCAGAAAAATGTTCTCGACCCGATGCCCTTTTGTGCCAAAAGTTTCTGTACTGTCCGATTATCTGCATTAACACTTTTATCTAATAAAATTCCATATACCCAATAAATATTATCTGCATATTCCGTCTTTTCAATTGGAAGTATCAACCCTGTTATATCCCTCAGTCTTTCTGTATAATATCTGCCCATTTGCCTTTTTTTTCGTACAAATTCATCTAACCTCTCCAACTGTGCGAGTCCAACTGCCGCCTGTAGATTCGTAAACCGATAATTATCACTAATTTCATCATGTACATAGCGGACATCCTCTCGAAAACAGAGATTTCTAAGCATTCTGCATCGCCCTGCAAGTTCTTCATCATCCGTGACAATCATTCCGCCCTCACCTGTCGTAATGTGCTTATTGGGGTAAAAGCTAAATGTGCTGATATCACCAAAGCTACCACATGGTTTTCCCTTATATGTCTGTCCATGCATTTCTGCCGCGTCTTCTATGATTTTCAGATTATACTTTTTTGCCAATGCAAGGATTGGGTCAACTTCTACAGGCATACCATACAGATGTACGATCATAATCGCTTTTGTCTTAGTTGTAATCTTTGCCTCAATATCATCTGCTTTCATATTCCATGTATGAATATCACTATCGACCAACACTGGAACAGCACCAACTTTTGTTACAGCCATTGCGCAAGAGATAATTGTAAACGTTGGCAGGATCACTTCATCTCCTTCACCGATTCCCATCGCCTGTACAGCGACCTCCAATGCTGCGGTGCCATTCGATACTGCAACACCATAATTTCTATGAACTGTCTCACTGAATTTACGCTCAAATTCCTTTACGAATGGACCTTCGGATGAAATCCAGCCAGTATCTATACATTCACATAAATACTTTTTTTCGTTGCCATTCAGCAATGGTTCATTTACGGGTATAAAATCCATTTTTCTTTACTCCTATTCGCAATATATTGTGAAATATGGTCTAATCTTATCTCTTATCCGCTCATGCAAAAATAACCAAATACTTTTCTCTACTCCTTCCTCACAATCTGTCTGTTTTGCATAACAATACGCTGACAATAACCTGATTTTCCACAAGATATACCTTTTGAATGATGCGTACTGAATTATTTCTCTTTTATACTTCTGAATCATTGTTTTACATCCTTCATACATATTCCATTTATTTGAAGTCATGCTTATATCACTTTTTCTCGCTACACTAACAAATCTCCCACAATGTTTTACAGAATATCTCATTCCTAATGCAACCACGAATCCATCATCTGTCCATGCTTTTTGATTTTCATCCAGTTTACCAACATTCTGAAAAACTACTTTTCTAAACATGATTGATATCTGAGAGCATAAGGCTAAATTTTCCATCAAAAACTTTTTCTGCTTAATTCGTTCTCTTCTCAAATCAGGATATATCCACTTTCTTCTTTTTCCCTGAGCTTCCACATATACATTTCCATAAACCATGGCAACATTTGATTCTTCGTTAAAGGCTCTAACTCTTATTTCTATAGAATCGTCTATGAGATAATCATCCGAATCCAAAAATGTAATATATTCCCCCTGCGCTATCTTGATTGCTGTATTTCTCGCTGCATTTGCTCCCTTTTTTCCCTCTGGTGTCACACAATATCTAATTCGTGGATCCTCTTTCATTCTTTCTTTGACGTATTCTTTTGTGTGATCCGTAGAGTGGTCATCACAAATAATGATTTCAATATTTTGATACGTCTGTGTCAAACAGGAGTCAATGGCATCTTTTATACTATTTTTGCGGTTATATGTTGGTATAATTATCGATACAAGCCCCTTTTTCACAACGCTCTTCCCCCTTAATTGTAACAGAAAATCCAAAAAATCCAGTTTTTTAATAATACCTTCTTCAATTCTACTCCAATATATGAATTGCTGATTCCACGTAACATCATATTAAACAGCATCTTTCTTAATCTTTTTTCGATCCAGTTATATTTTTCTTTTTCTGTGCTGCTCTGCATATTTCTGATAATATTAACTGTCTCCCGCATGTACCCAGCTTCTGCCTGCATGATAAGTTGCGGATGATTTCTTCGAACATCTACACATATATCTCTTTTAAATAATACACAATCAATTCGCCTAAAATAAAATTCTTTATTTGATACACTATTCTTTCTGTAACAATTATAGTATTTAGCTTTTCCAATATGTACTACACACCGCGCACGTTTAACCAGCATATAGGTCATTAATATATCTTCACCAACTCTCCCTGTTGGAAAAAAAAGATTCTCAAACAAAACTCTTCTGAAAAGTTTTGTACAATCCGAACTGCTTATTTTTCTTGTCAATAGCACTTCGGCCAAAGCCTCCTCACGCACATACTTATTTGCATTGCTCAAGTAACGTATCTCATTTTTGCCCTTTTCGGAAACACATATCCTTCCACAACATGTTATATCCACATCATCTTTCATATGTACCAATAATGTATAATACATATCTTCAGCAATGTAGTCATCACTATCTACAAACCCTATATAATCCCCCTTTGCAATTTTCAATCCCTCATTTCTTGCAGAGGACGCTCCCCCATTTTGCTTATGAATCACCTTTATCCTTGTATCTATCTTTTCATATGCATCACAGATCTCTCCGCTACAATCTGTTGATCCATCATCAACAATAATAATTTCAAGATTCCTGTACGTCTGACCCAGAATTGAATCAATACATTTTTCCAGATATGAGTCTGTATTGTATACTGGAACTATCACACTAATTAACTTTGACGTTTCATTCATTCTATCTGTCTATATTTCCTTTCTGTATTCATCAAACAATATTTGCCGAGTAGATTCAGGAATCAATTCATTCAACCCCATTATCGTATCATGCTCCAGTCTCTCTCGCACTTTTGATGCACTGATAACTTTTCCATTCTGCATCTTTCTTGGTATCTCAATCAATTCAACTCCATTTTCAGGAAGAATGCGCTTCATCGCATTATTGTATTCATTTGTTACTTCATCTTCTGGTTCCTCTCCTACAAATCTATATCGAATATTTAAAAGAGGTGCTATTTTCTCTGCAAACAGCGTTATATCATTTTCTACATTTTGCTCTAATTCCTCATCTCGAACTTTAATAAAATATTCGGGAAAAGTAGTTCTCGAAAGGATAAATGGTCCACTTGGCACAACCTTCACATTTTCCAGATCAGCAACTCCTTCACACACCATAACAAAACGTTCAATAAATGAAAATACAGACTTATCTTCCTCTACTACAAATATGATAAGATAATCAACCTTTTTTAATGCCTGTTCGATTAAATATCGATGCCCATACGTAAATGGATTGCAATTCATAACAATAGATCCTATCCTGCTATAGTCAAATGTGTTAAAATCCGAAAAATATCTGTCAAGATAAAGTGTTGTTATAATATCACTATTCTGCTCTATTAATTCTCCCTGCTGTTTTGTTGTTTGATCTAAATATGTATATAAAGCATTATAGATTGCCTCTGCATATAAAAAATTTATTTTGTGGTTACAATGTGCTGGATGCTCTACCATCCATTTCTCACTGACATCATATTCCTCCAATACATTATTCAGATTAAGTTCTTGAATACCTTTGCAACATCTTCCAAGCAAATAAACAACAATAATATCTCCTTTTTTTATTTGCAGTTCCATAATCCGTGCGCGCATAAACTCTATATTATAACTGTAAATAGGACATCCATAATTTACTACTTTTACTTTATAGCCTGCATCATTTATTTTCTCCTGCAAATAACTTTCTATTGTATTTTTATCTTCCACATAATGACCATATATAAAACAAGGTCCTATAAAATAAATTGTTTTGTTATACTCTATCGGTTGAGATATTGTACTGCGCTCTCCTTTTATAACATTATAAACCTGACTATTACAGTCCTTTAATGTCACCTGTCCATGTTTATTTATAACAGAAAACTTAATGTTTATAATATTATTTATATAATTATTATCATCTAAATCATCAAAAAAGTCATGATACATAACAGGTCTTAAACCGTTGCTTACATCCAGTCCGGCATCAGCAAACTTTCTGTTTATTCTTTTCTGTAATTTAGAAAAATACGCATTATCCGTAAATGTTAAGTTTAAAACAGAAATGCCTTTTTGCTGAATCTCTAGTAAATATGTCTCCACCAATTCTTGATTCATTATATCGTTTAGCTTGCTAATCGCTCGAAGCTTTCCCCATAAATTCTTAATATCCATTATCTGACAATATATTGTGGCATAAGCCAAATATTCATCATCATCTATAGTCAAAATCCAATCCACATTATCAACATATTTCAATACTTCATTAAACTTAATTTTCCTTATTTCGATCCCTAATGCTGCCAGCTTATTACAATAAATATCAAGCGCTCTCTGTTTCTCTCTAAAATCATCACATGGATTAATAAATGCGATCTTACAGCCATCATGAAACCATATACTTTGTTCACACCTACTAAAATTATTTAGCGCAACTTCAAGACTATTCCATTTTGACCAATCTCCTATCAAGCAGCCATTAATATCCAATACAGGCAGAGAATGAATGTTTTTACTATAAAAAAATATCCGTTTTGCCTTTGCATTTTCGCCCATTTTAATACTTATAAATTGAGTTTTTATAGCAATGTCATTTTGTTCCGCCTTACTTGCTTTAATCATATCTACCGTTGTAATAATTCCATATAGTATCCCATCTTTTTCACAGTAGACAATATTTGATGGTCTATTTAACAATACTTCTTTTAATTTTTCTAATGAGAGCTTTTCTTCATGCTCCTGTAATTCAATAATTGTTAGTTTCGCTCTATCTCTGTAGATCAATATTTACACTCCCTTGTACAATTTCATGTACTTTTCTTTTTTAGCATATAGTTATGATTATTCACATCCGAAATCTCATATCTTACCACTTCTAAACCACAACGTATAAAAATATCATCTAACTCTTCTTTGTTATATTGATAATTATGTCCGCATTTCAACAATTGTTCATACCTATCATTGTCAACTTCACTGTCTTCTGGCATATCTTCCCACCGCTCATAGATACTCACATGCCCCCAATTCGGTGTTGTCAGTATTAAAACTCCATTATCTGACAATGATTTTCGTATTTTTTTCATAACATCTAACGGTTTCAGGACAAAATGCTCAAATACTTCTGTCATAAATACTAAATCATATTTGTTTTCCTGTAGTTGAAAATCTGTCCTCTCTATTGCTCCCCATATTTCATTTATTTGTTTACAATACCATTTTTTTACTTTTCTTAATCCATAAATAAACTCATTATTTACCTCTGCAAGCGCAGACTTATTTTCTAAAATCACCCAATCCATTTCGATGTCAGGAAACTCTTTTAAGAGTACCAATGACATAAGACCAAATCCCGGACCTATTTCCAATACTTTTTCTCCACGTTTTGCAAGGATCTCCCGTTCCCAAATATATGCCCAGTGTGACCAACGCGTCGATTTTAACAGCCAGTAACAATCTCCTAATTTTCCTCCTCCCCATTCCCCATAAGGCAATACGGACTCTGTAATACTCTCTTTAAAACATATCTCATTAATTGCCTCCATTAATTGCATATGCAGTTTTCTATTTTCATCTATAAAATCATGAAAGTGACAATTCAGAAAAATACCATAATTACATACGTTGTGTGCCATCAACTGCAAACGGACATCACTGATACGCTGTGGTTGTGTTGTAATAACAAAATAAGCATCCTCCCACTGATAGCATGCATAGGGGCATAGAATCTTCTTTCCTCTCAAAAACTTTCCCTGTAGTTTTCTGGAATTATCCGCATATCCATAAACTGTTATACCTTTTCCCAATAAAAGTGTTTCAGCAAAGAAGCTATTCTCTCCTGCACCTATTAAAATTACTTTCTTTCCTGATTTTATAATGTCATTGATTCCATCTCCCATAATATCAATGATAAATCCACTTCGAAGTTCTCCACGTATATATCCGATCCTATCCAAATATTCGACTCTCATTACAATATTTCCCCTATTCTATTATATATTTCTTTCCCAAAATATTTTTTGTTATTGGCAGATCTATTTACTGGTTTTATATGAAATAAATCAACCAACTCCAATTTCGATTCACAAATTACTTTGTCCATCATATGATCAATAATTCTGCCTCCCAGCAAATCTATCTTTGGTTTTATCCATATTAATTCACCTGATACTTTTTCTATTTTTAACAAATAATTTCCTGCACATAATGCAAAATAATAATATTCTTTATTTTCGCAATAACCATAATATTTTAACCATCCTGTGTGGTAATAATAAAAATCATCTGGATACGCCCGATATATTTCTGCTTGTCCTGTCGCCATATCCACAATATAAATGTTCTCCCCATATGCTGGAAGAAGTATCAATTTATTTCCTGCATATACAATTCTGCTCATATATTCTATTTCATTACATATTGTTTCCAAACATGTAATCTCTTTTAATTCCGTCTTATCTATATCCCATTGATAAATCTCTCCACACATATTTAAAATGTAAATACAACCATCATGATAAATGGCATGCACACAGTTTTGAAGCAATTTTCTTAAATTGTATACCCTGCTTTTTCTTTCATCCAAATCATAACAATACATAACATCTGAATCCTTTGGAAGAATCCAAACACTATTATTTACCCTGCATGTACATTGTATTTCTTTAATCTCCCAATCTCCAAGTGTCTCAGTAATTTCATTTGTGTCCATATGATAGATTAAAACTCTGTTCTCATATTTCGGAAAAATATAATAATTCTGTTCAACTCTTTCCAAGGCTGCAAAATTAATCCAAGTCTTATGACTACATCCTAAAAATACAGCATGGCAGCTCTTTTTTTCTAAATCCCAGATCACTAGTTGATCCTCTCCTGAGTCCAATGCATAAACTTTATTTTCAAAACTGTCAAAATAATCCACAACTGTATTTTTAATTGGAATGACAAATCTATTTCCAAGACTGCAAACGTCGATTATTCCGCTATCAAAATCCATTAACACAGGGATTCCTCCCAAAATACCTTCTGCAAATAATCTATTTTGGATTAATATACAATTGGAAAACAGAAAATTTTTCATCCACGTTATCTTCCTTACATAATATTTTAATAATGATGACTGACATGGACATCCATGTCAGTCATCATCTTCTTTTCATCTAACTTGGATTAATTTGGTACATTAAAGCTTTCTGTAAGTACTGTTCCATCTTCTAATGTTACAGATACCTCAACAGTCTTACCTTTTATGGCCGCTGCCCATGTGCTGTTAAATGTAAATGTCACTCCATCTGTAATTGATCCCCATGTTCCAGCACTGCTTGCAAGAGGAGCTGTTGTATCTCCAAGTTTCAGTGTACCACTCTTAAATGTGCCGCCATTTAACATTATCGTCATAACATTACCAGCTAAAGTGATCGCACTATTTTTTGCTCTATAACCATATACCACAGCACCATCTTTTGATGCCTCTGTAAATGCCGGAGTCGTCAAACCTGCAATATCATAAGAAATCGTAATCTTATTCAGATCTGCATCACTCCATCCGCCAGTCTTTCCGTCTGACAATACGCCGATATATCTAAAACCTGCTATATCTTTGCCGTTAGCGGAAGCATCTGAATTAGCATATACATATAATTGGGAATCATTGGCTGATGTGAGATCCTTTGCAAGTACCATCGTCGTTCCTACAGTATAATATGTATCAGTTCCCTTTGTAACGCCCGAAGTTCCTTTTGCTATCTTGGTAAGTACTGCACCGTTTGCCGCACTTGCGACATGATATACATCACCTGCATCAACCAAAGCCTGTAACGCTGCATCATCAGCTACCGTTGCTGCTGTCAGTTCATAAAGCTCTGCATAGCCCCCCAGCGCGGCAGCATCAACAGTAATACTAGCACTGGATGTTTCTTTCTGTAGCATAGTATGTTTAGCTGCTGCACCTTCAAGATAAAACTCCTGCTTTGTTGTAGCTTCTCCTGCTGCACCCTTTGCAAAGGTCGTAATATTGGGCTCATTTCCATCTAATTCTGCAATACTTTTAGTATCATGGTATTTACCAGCTGCAGTCAATGCTGCGGTCGCTATCCAAGCTTCCTTGTCACCCAGTGCATTCGCTGCTTTCTTTGCTGAAACAAGCTCAACATCATCCGCAGTATACACCAATTTGGATTCTACAGATACCTTTACAGGAATTTCACTTTTGTTCTGCATGCCAAATTCCTCTGAAAATATTTGTGAACCTGTGCCAGCGGTATCAAACTGATCTACTGCGATTGCCATCGTCGTAGGTACCTGAACCCTTATAATAGGGGTCTTTGTCGTTAACTCTGATTCAATCGATCCGCCTGCTGCTGCCACTGGCATCAATGTCTGTGCTGCAATGATTGCTCCAACTACTGCTGCTGACATCACTTTTTTAAATCTTACTTTCATACTTCTTTTCCTCCTTGAAATAAAATTTGTTTTCTTTCGTTTTATATAAATTCTCATGCATCTTTTCCAATGCTCTGGGAAATTATATCAAAATCGGATATATAATATTTAATTCTGAATAATCAGCGACACCTTAAATCCTGCACTGCTATAATCCTCAAATGTCCCATCCTCTTTCTCATTCATCAGATAGATCATACAAGTCGCATCATATGTACCAGCGTCGAGATCCTGATTCAGTTTAATCGGCGATACTAAGGCGCCAACGGGTATGACATTCGTCTCAAACAATTTCTCTCCTGTCTCATCCAGTAACAATTCACACCGAATTGGTTTTGTATTATTGGGCGAATTGCCCAGCATGGCATCTGTCGCCTCCGAACTTCCATCTGGAAATACCCAGTCTGTCGTCATGTATGTCTCAAAATACCCTTCCTGCACCTGTTGTGTCATATCATCCATAATTTGCTGATAATTGCCTTCATCCATGGTATACACCCCGTTATCCTTCGGTGTATCACCCTCCTTATTCATCAGCATGACAAACATCGTCACCGCGGCACCGACTGCCAGCAGTGCCACAATGCAGATACTGGCGATTATGATTTTTGTCTTTTTATTCATTTTCTGTCTCCTCTATTCATTCAGAAATCATGATTCGAGATTTCCTATTGTTTCTGTCTGGACATTCGAGTAACCTTCTTCCGTGGCTGTCTCTATCTTCAAACTTCCTTCTTCTGTACTAAGTCCTTCTGACAGATTGTTTTCTCCTTCTGTTGTCTCGGCTTCTGAAGTTTCCTCCTCCGATTCTGTCACGCTTACCAAACTTTCATTTTGCGGCTCTGACTCAGTTTCTATGTTGTCTCCCGTTGTCTCTGATTCTACTTCCGAAGTTTCCTCCTCCGATTCTAGCTCACTCGTCGTACTTACTTCCGCCGACTCTGACTCTGCTTCCGAGTTTTCTTGCGCTGGCTCTGAAATGTCCTCAGGATTTTCTTCCTCCGGCTTTATCTCTGACTCCCCTTCCGAACCCTCTCCCGCTGTCACGTCCTCGCTCTCTGAATCTTCTTCCTCCGGCTCCGAGATGCTCTCCACGGTTTCTGTCTCTTTCTCCTGCGGCTCTACACACCAATCATAGGTAACACTTATTTTCACATCACTATCCTGCCAGTTTTTTTGGGTATTTTCATTCATCTCCCCTGTAAATTCAAGCGTTATGCTCTCATCTGGCGCCAGTTTCATCTCATAATCCGTTCCCTCTGGCATCAGGACAAATCTGTCCTCATCATTAATCAACAATTCAATATATAGTTTCTTGTCTTTTCCACTATGAATGCCGTCACTATTTTCCTGCACATGGACATCTTCACCCACTTCACAGGCAATTCCAGTCAGTTTCAGTGTCCCTGACATGTCACCAGTATTTTTTATGATATATTGCTTGGAGTAAACCTGCGTCCTGCCGTCCATCTCCCATGGGTCCATCACAATTTCAAATTTCTGCGGCATCAGCAGGCTGGTCAGCCCCATTCCTGCTTTCCACCTTTTTTCGATCTGCCCAGATTCGTCAGCGATCTCTGTCATTTCCTCTGTACTCTCCTCCGTCTCAGGCTCACTCTGTGCTCCGCTTTCCCCCTCTTGCAATGACTCCTGCTCACTTTCCGTTTCAGAAGCATCTTCATGGGGGCTTTGGCTTTCCTCTGATTCGGTCGTACTATTTTCGAGCTGGCTTTGGCTTTCCTCTGGCTCGGATATCTGATTTTCATTTGAGTTCTCTGTCTCAAACTCTACGGTTTTTGTGTTTCCGTGCGCTGTCTCGCCTTCAATTGTGTTTTCATACTGTGTCCCGCTTTCTTCGGTTTCTGTCGTCTGATGGATTTCCTCAGCGGCATATACAGATGCCATTGAAAATAGAATACTGATTCCACTGATCAATGATGCAATCCTGACTGCTTTCGTTTTTTTCATACAGTATGCCCCTCTCGTTTTCATGTTTGATGCAAGCCCCCGCGCTGCCTTTGCGGTATCGCTTCTTTGAATGTTTTGAATGGGGCTTGCATATAAAAAAGATGTAAAGTACAAATTATTGACAACTTCATACTTTACATCTTCTCTTTCTTGTTTAATAATGGGTTTGCATATATTCTCTGCACTGTTTCTCACTTTCAAAAAAACACAATGCCCCATCACTAGGTCTATTCAAAAATACCATATCTTTTAATAAATCTAGTCCTAACACCATATCTACAACTCTTTTGTCGAAAGTAATCCATATATTACAGGTGCCGCGGTTAATATTGCCTATCGTAAATTGTTTTAGCGGATACTCATAAAATTTAACTGCCGAACCGTTTATAAGTCCGCCAATAAATTTTATTTTCATTTCAGACAAATCGGACTCTTGCAGCTGTTCATCGATCATAGAATAGTGACAACAAGTATACATTGCGCCCGTGTCCACAATAAAGCGTTGTATCTTTAGGACTCTTGTCAAAGATATGCACTCAATCTCATATCTTTGATTCATCAACTTCGTACTGTACACCTACTCCTCCTCCATTGTTATAACTGCCTGCATGAACACATAAAATTCCCTGCTCTCTCAGCCTGCATTCCGCATCGACTAATTCCGGGAATGATTCATCCGAATTGCTGACACAATATAGATACCCCTGATGTTCCATAAGACTGTCAAGGTTGTCAATAATATAGATATATCGGCAATTTGGATATCTATATGCCATATCATAGCAACTTGTCTTTACTTTCTCATCTAAGATCTCCAGCATACATATGTCTCCTCCCTAAGAAACTCAGATACTTATTGTTCTTTATACTCGTATTGTACACCTACTGCTCCTCCATTGTTATAGCCTTTTCGTTCCTGCTTCCAAGTCATCATAATATAGTCAGTATAACATTGCACCATATTTTCGTCAAGATTTTTTTCGAATATATGTTTCTATTCTCTATTTCCATCTACTCTCTACAGATATAAAGTATGAAATTGTCAAGGTTCCACTTTTCTTCAAAATCTCACGCAGTAATCTCTACATTCTGTATCATGACTGGTTTTCCTGTCTGTTGATACAGTTGTACCACACTGCTTCCATCGCCGTAATATGCATCGCTGATCGCGATTGCCCTGTCCAGATCTGCGGTATCGTCATAGATGCCCCAGCCTTCTGCTAAATACTGATTCCGCATTGCTTTATATGCCTCCCACAGCTGAGGACGCATGCTGGTGAGTGTGCTCTCGATCAGCGGATGCGGACGCCACAGCAGGACTGCTTCCTCTTGATTTTTCCGAAAAACATCAAATACATAGTTCATCTTCGCAAGCATCTTTTCGTTATGTTTCAACAGCCCGGCAATACTCGTATTGTACAGAATGATTTTCTTCCAGCTCTTATCAGGTCTGCGGATTAACTCCAACCATGGTTCGGGTATTTTCACTTCTTCTTTTATGGTACATGCCACCTTGTCATATTTGGGCGAGCCAAGACCAAGAATCTTATTCTCCCAGTATTTTCTTGCGGCAGCGCTGCAATCGCCTGATTCTTTCATAAGAACTTTGATATAGACCTGCCGCATGTCCTCCGACTGCACAATGACCTTGTCGGCATTGTACACGCCCGGCGTGGTGCAGAAATGCTGCATGGACTTTATTCGTTCCTCCTCCTCAGGCTTGATCTCTCCCAATACGAAATATGGTATATAGATCAACTGGTCTGTAAATTTTTTTAAATGCTCCGAATAGAAAAACGGATGCACGCTTGTGACCAGATTCAGTCCGTCATACGGGTTATGGATATAGATCATGTCTGGGCGATGCTTCTCGAAATCAAATGTATCATATTTGGTAATGGGCACATACGCTGGATACTGGTCATCTTCGCAGTGCATTTTGCGAAAACTGCCGTCTGGATTCTTGTCATAATATGGAATCGGAATTACATAAGCATCACAGTTTTCGTCCTCATCTGCTGCGCGCCACACACTTTCCAAGCTGTCCCACATACTCGCTTTATATGGAAGAAACACTGCTTCTATCCTAGTCGGAATATCCCATTTAAAGCTGTTCTCAGCTTTGATTAGCTGCTGCCTGAGCAATTTATGGACTTTTTTTGCATTGCGTTCTTTGTCTGATGAAAACAGCTCTTCGTACAACTGATACACAAGTTCACAATATTCTTCCAGAAGGCAAACCGTCGGGTGTCCCTCTCCCTCTATGTTTTCAATAAATGTGCCTATCGCGGCGGCGCTGTCCTGACAGTCCTTTAGCAAATCCAGTGCCTGTTCGATATGGTACTGTTCGACATCGTTTTTGATCTGTATATGTGCTTCCTCGAGTTGCCCAAACAGTGTTTCTGCCTGCTGTCTCTGCGCTTTTCTCATTTCTGTTCTCCAGTTTTTAGAAACTCTTTAATAAATAATTATCATAAGGATTAGCCGAGTGTCTCCACCTGCAAATCTGACAAAGTAGATTTGCTTCGCTCCGCATAAGGCTGCGGTCTTGGCATACCGGAAAATCATGAAATCATGACTTAGATAATGCCGTCTTTTGCCTTTATGGACAGTTGTTTCGCCGCCCATGATATTGTAAACATACGCCCCTGTGATCCTGATTGGTGCACAGTACGCCGGGTAAAATCATCTGTGTAAATATCAGATAATTTATTCTCAGGGTTGTATGATTCAACCTCTCGTTGCTATATAATTGTTTTCAATGTTTTTAGCGCCGTTCAATGAGATCGCAGCGGCAAACCCGCAATCTGGACAATAAAAACCGTCCGGCATTCGCCTGCCCTCAGCGCCGCAAATGGAACAAACGTTTCCAGTCCCTTTTGAACTGATCTCAACCAGCTCAATCGCATTCAAGCGGCATTTGTACGACAGCCGTTCCCTGATATAGCCATTAAAGCTTCTTGTCAAATTTCTATTGGCAGATCTTGATGGAAGCTTGGTTTTATTGACGGTTACTGGCCTCGTAATCACAATCTTTGCAGGCTTTTCTGCCGCCAGCATTCTGTTGATCTCCGTATTGATGAATGTCTCTGTCTTTGCGCGCTGCTTTTCTTTATTCCGCCTATATTTCTCTGTGCCAAGGTTGCATCGTTTTATCAGGTCTGCTTTTTCCCGTTCTCCATCTGCACTGCTTCTCCGGTGCGCCGTGTGCATACTGGCACGCGCGCTGTTTTTTTCCATCAGACGCCGTGTCTCTGCCGATGTCATGCTGCCCAGTGACTGTCCATAAACATTGCCGTTTGACAGCGTAAGCATGTCACGATAGCCGATATGGATATAGATGGTGTTTTCATAGTCTGCATGTTTTCTGATTCTTGTCTCTGTTGGCAGTGCCAGTGCGGCATAATCTTTCCTGATGCAAAGACGAATCTGCCGGGTACAGATATGGTCATCTTTTAAGGGCAGTGCAATCCGTTTTCCCGGTATCCTTGACGCGATGCAAATCATACCGTTCCGATAGGTATAGCCGCATGGCGCGATACTGAAATAATCCGCACTGTCGGTATTTGGTCTTGCCAGATACTTCCTCGTAAGCCTGCAAAGCAGACTGTTGAGACGTTCCGTGTCAATGTCAAGCCCCTTTGCATTTCTGGGAAGTTCAAACGTCTCATGGCAAAGCACGGCGGCGTAGACTTTGTCCAGCCTCAGGATTGTCCTTAAATACATTCTGTCCTCGCTGCTCAGATTCTCGTTTGCCGTGATCAGAATGCCAATCTTCTTTTTCAGCATTCCCCACATTCCTTTAATGTCCGCCACTGCGTCAATGATCGCAGGGTCAAAGTATGCGGAGGGCAGTCCCAGTTGCGTCCGAATCCCGCTGTGGCGCATTTCGCCCATGATATCATACGCAGGAGTCAGCCTGCCGAGACTTTTAATGCCGGCATATCTTTTGTAGGTATGATTCTTGACCTTATTGTAGTCCAAAGCGATCCCCCTTAAAAACGCCATCGTCTCCTCTGGCAAGGGTTCACTGTACTGCCATATGGTCTTTGTCAGCGTACCTCCCACGATATCCTCCTAAATTCTCTGTCACTTTGCAAAAAATTATGGTACAAACGCTATTTTTCAGATATAAATAATTATAGCAATGCTCTTATCTCATTTTCGCAGATTCAAATAGTCTGCGAAAATCCCCCCAAAGCTGACGTACTACAGGATTTCTTAGCCTGCCTGACCATGAACTTGACCCCAAATTCTCTCATGAAGCCTTGCCATTCCCTGCCGCTTGGTTTCCATGGACGGATGCACATAGCGGCGCAAGGTCATCTGCACATCGGCGTGTCCTAGAATCTCGCTCAGGCTCTTTACGTCCATTCCGCCTTCTACGCAGTTTGTCGCAAAAGTATGCCTGAGGATATGGAAATTTTTATTTTCCACCCCCGCCTCACGGAGCAGCTTCTTATAGCGATATTGCAGCGTTCGGGGTTCGAGCGGTTTATCCCCGCCAAAGATGTATTCTTTGCCGTCCTGAAACTGTTTAAGCAATGCTATCACACTGTTAGACAGTGGGATTTCCCGGCGGGAACACGCGCTTTTGGGGACAGACACCACTAGGGCAGTCCGTGTTCTCTGTCCCTCAACAGGAAGTCGCTGTACCGTTCTGACGACTGACATTATCCCATTTTCAAAATCAATATCCGACCATTTCAGTGCGCAGAGTTCTCCCAGTCTGAGTCCCGTCAACAGACTTAACAGCACCGCAAATTTAAAGCGATCCATCTCCTGATACAGTACGCTTGCCAGCTTTTGCTGTTCACTGCGGGCAAGGACTGCGACTGTTTTTTTCACTGAACCCAACGCCGGTTTTTTGAGCGGCGTGACTGTTATCGCATACTGTGCTGATGCAAATTTTAAGATTCGGTTCAAAATACTATAAATGCTCATCTGCATACTCTCTGACAGGGTATTGGGGATTCTGCCGGACACGCAGGCATACGTCAGTTCTGAAAGCACAGTCTCTTGAAAAAGTGGCTGAATATGGGTATGATAAACGGTATTGTACTTAATATAGGTAGAGAACTTTCTCTGCTCCTTAACGGACTCAAGCCATTTCTGCGCGACCTCCCCAAACATAATCTTGGCTGCACCGAGCTGTTTTTCCGCCGCCGTCCCCTCCTGCGACAGACTTTTTTGTGCACTCAGCCTCGCACGCACCTCAGAATAGGAATGCCCATAGACAGACTGATAGACCGTCCTTTTTCGCTCCGTACTGTAAACCGCAAAACGTCCTTCCCAGCGGCCATCTTTTCGTTTCCTGATATTTTCTCCATGTCTTGCCATATCAATTCCCCCTCTTCATTCGTATGATTTTTGACCCCGAATCTGACCATGAAACACGCCAGAAAGCTCATGCCGTGCCCAATTATTGCTTCATTTACCACTGATTTTTCCTGCAAATATAAAAAAATCCTGATTTTTGGAAAAAAAGAATTGTCACAGGGGTTAAAAAGTGTTACACTATTACCGATATAGATTACATATTAGCAACATACTTTTTTATATTTCGCAGACTATTTGAATCTGCGAAATTTTATTTGCAAAAAACAGGCCGCTTCTATACGCTCGAAAATAAAAAATCTGAAGCAAATGATGGTTCTTCCATATTTGCATCAGATTTTATTATGTTAGCAAATGACTCGTATAAAAATTTTAAACTAGTATACAGTATCATAGGCGCACCATAAAATCAAGCGAAAGATCAATATACAACGAACAGCGCAAAATTTGTAATTTAATACACCGATACAACTTTTACTGGATTTTTTATCACGCCCATGATAGAATATAGAACAGAGGTGAGCGTCGTGGAGACAAAAGAAAAACAATTTGGCATCAGTTTACTCTTAATACTGTCCATTTTTCTTGGAGTTTGTTTTGGCAGTGCCGATAGGGATTTTCCCCATACTGCGCGGTACGAGTTTTCACAGAATAAAACAATCAGCTACAATGCAAACGATGGCGTTGCAAATTCGGCAGAGATGCTTGAAGCACGCAGCGCCATAGAACTGATCAACGATACTGTACGGCATTCAACCGGCAAAAACAGCAGGTCTCTGGCCCGGCTGCTTTTGCTGGTTGTTGCTGTTGTGATTTTCAGCACTTCTTATTTCATCGTGGCGGTAAAATGGACGCATATTCCAATCTTGCGCAAGAAAGCCATCGAGTTAAATTATATCCACAACAAGGACGGCAAAAAATAAATACGGTAGAACTCCATTTGGATTTTACAATATATTGAAACCTGTGTATCGCAGAGGTTTTTTTGGTGTACAGTATCTGTTGCCAGTCATGAAAAATTTGAATGATAGGAGGTGAAAATGATGGAAGAATTGGCAAATGAGCTTGTCGAGCAGCTAGAATGTGTGGCGGTGTTCACTGTACATATCGGCGGCTGGGAAATTCCAATTTACGAATCGACAGTGATCACATGGGTGATTGTGCTGCTCGTACTGCTGCTCTCTTTATTTCTGACAAGGAACCTACAGGTGCATCCGACCGGAAAGCGCCAGCTCTTTGCGGAAATGCTTGTGACAAAAATTGAAGGCTTTATCACGGACATGGTTGGAGAGGAAGCAAAAGGATATGTACCGTATCTGAGTACCGTGTTGATTTATCTGGCTTTTGCGAACCTGATTGGTTTGTTTGGCGTCAAACCGCCGACAAAGGATTTGAATGTCACGGCGGCACTGGCGTTGATGAGTATTGTGCTCGTGCAGTATGCGAGCATACACAGCAAGGGCGCAGGCGGGTGGCTCAAAAGCTTTAAAGAGCCGATGGCGATCGTGACGCCGATCAACATCCTTGAACTATTCATCAAACCGCTGTCGCTGTGTATGCGATTGTTCGGAAACGTACTTGGCGCTTTTGTCATCATGGAGTTGATTAAAATTCTGGCGCCGGCTGTCGCGCCGGTTCCCTTCAGCCTTTACTTCGACATTTTCGACGGGCTGATACAGGCATACGTGTTCGTGTTCCTGACGTCGCTCTACATCAGAGAGGCAGTCGAATAAACATTTGTTAATCTAAGGCAAACAAAAACAACTGAATATTGATGAAATGAACATATTTTGATGAAAAACGCCGTATGTCCTTACGGCGGAATGGAGGTAAATTATGGGTGTAGCAATTGGAGCAGGCATTGCAGCGTTGGCAGGTATTGGAGCGGGAATTGGAATCGGAATCGCTTCCGGCAAGGCAGTTGAGGCGGTGGCAAGACAGCCGGAGGCTGACGGAAAGATCACAAAGCTTCTGCTGCTCGGCGGCGCGCTTGCCGAGGCAACGGCGATTTACGGGTTTGTTGTGGCGATTTTGATTATCATGCTTGTGAAATAAGCGGCTGGGAGGTACATTATGTTAAAACTGGATATAAATCTTGTTTTTACCGTAATTAATCTGCTGATTTTGTACTTTATTGTGAGCAAATTCCTGTTCAAGCCGGTGAAAGACATACTGGCAAAAAGGCAGGAGGAGATTGACAAGCAGTATGCGGAGGCAGAGGAAGCCAAATCACAGGCAGGTGCGCTGCGACAGCAGTATGAAGCCTGCGTGAAGGGAATTGAAGAAGAAAAAACGGCGGCAGTCAGCAAGGCGCGCGAAAAAGCCGACGAGGAATATGGAAGAATCGTGGCGGAAGCCAAATCGGAGGCTCAGAAAATTGTGTCCGACGCCAGGAGAAAGGCACAGGGCGAGCAGGAACGCAGTATCAGGCAGGCACAGGAAGAGATTGCCGGGCTTGTCATGGAAGCCGCGGCGCGCGTGGTTGCCTCGGGACAGGGACAGGCCGCGGACAGGGAACTTTATAACCAATTTTTAGCAAAGACGGGTGAACAACGGTGATAAATACGGTATCAGAGTATGCAAAAACAATGCGGAAGCTGGGGATCGCGGAAAATATCGTATTCCGCACGGAGGATATTTTAAAATCAGTGCCGCAGATACAGGAGGATTTCGAAAATCCTGCCGTGGCGCTCGAGAAAAAGCATCATGTGATTGACATGGTGTTTCCCAGTGAAATCCGTGATTTCTTAAAACTATTATGCGACAATGGCGATATGCAGTATTGGGGGGAAATCTTAAAAGAACGCCGAAACACTGCCACGGAGAAAAAAGACGGTTTTTCGGTAAAATTAAGATATGTGACGGCGCCAGATGCAGCACAGCTCAAAGGGATTCAAGCGTTTGTGCAGAAACAGTACAAGGACAGCGGCGAGATTTCCTTTGAGCTGGAGGCGGACGCTTCGATCGGGGGCGGCTTTATCCTCGAGGCGGGAAACGAGGTCTATGACTGGAGTACCAAAGGACGTTTACAGCAGTTTCAGGAGCGCTTCTCTAATGCAGGCGCCCAGACGGCGGCAAGCACCGAGAACATTATTTCGATACTGCGCGCCGAGATCGAGAATTTTGAGCTGGAAGCACAGGATAAGGAAATTGGCACCGTGAGCTGGGTAGGTGACGGCATTGCCAATATTGACGGGATTGATCACGCGGCATATGGCGAGATTATCGTTTTTGACTGCGGTGTCAAAGGAATGGTGCAGGATATCCGGCGCGACGAAATCGGCTGTATCCTGTTTGGCCGCGACGTGGAAATCCGCGAAGGCTCAGGGGCGGCGCGGACAGGCAAACGCGCAGGCGTTCCAGTGGGCGACGGCTTTCTTGGCAGAGTGATTGACGCGCTCGGCGCACCGATTGACGGCGCGGGCGCCATCAAGGAGGAGGGCTATATGCCTGTGGAGCAGCCCGCACCCACGATCATTGACAGAAAATCCGTAAGTGTTCCCCTTGAAACGGGAATTTTGGCGATTGACTCCATGTTTCCGATCGGACGCGGACAGCGCGAGCTTATCATCGGCGACCGCCAGACGGGAAAAACATCGCTTGCCATCGACACCATTTTGAACCAGAAGGGCAAGGACGTGGTTTGTATTTATGTGGCAATCGGCCAGAAGGCATCGACGATTGCCAAGCTGGTAAACACCCTGAAAAGCAATGACGCGATGGACTACACTGTCATTGTGTCTGCTACAGCAAGCGACCCGGCGCCCCTTCAGTATATTGCGCCCTATTCTGGGACGGCGCTTGCAGAATATTTTATGCACAAGGGCAGGGACGTGCTGATTGTATATGATGACTTGTCAAAGCACGCGGTTGCGTACCGTGCACTCTCCCTTCTGCTGGAGCGCTCGCCGGGGCGCGAGGCTTATCCGGGCGACGTATTTTATTTACATTCCAGACTGCTCGAGCGTTCGGCGCGTCTTAGCGACGAGAAGGGCGGCGGCTCGATTACGGCGCTTCCAATCATTGAAACGCAGGCGGGCGATGTGTCCGCATATATTCCTACCAATGTGATCTCTATTACAGACGGACAGATTTTCCTTGAGAGCGACTTGTTCTTCTCTGGAATGCGTCCGGCTGTAAACGTGGGACTTTCCGTGTCGCGCGTGGGCGGCGCCGCCCAGACCAAGGCAATGAAAAAAGTGGCGGGCAGTATCCGTATTGACCTTGCCCAGTTTCGTGAGATGGAAGTGTTCACGCAGTTTGCCTCCGATCTTGACAGCGCCACGAAGGAACAGCTTATGCACGGTCATGTGCTGATGGAACTGTTAAAACAGCCCTTGTGCCGCCCGCTCAGCATGGCGGAGCAGGTCATTACGCTCAGCGCGGCAAATGCAAAGATCATGCTCTCCATACCGATTCAAAAGGTAAAGGATTTCCAAATGAAGCTGTTGGCATATATGAAAGAAACGCATTCAGGGCTTATGAGAAAGCTCGAAACAACCGGCGTGCTGGACGATGAACTGAATCAGGAGATTGTCAATGCGGCGCTTGAATTTAAGAAAAACTATGAATCGTAGCGGGGGTGCAGAAAATGGCTAGTACACGGGAAATACAAATCCGCCGGAAAAGTATTCAGGATACCATGAAGATCACGAACGCCATGTATATGATTTCCTCCACAAAACTACGCAAGGCGCGGGCTAATCTGGAGGAGACAGAGCCCTACTTTTTCACACTGCAGTCGCTTGTCACCAACATCATGCAGCGCCTGCCCGATGTTGAACATGAGTTCTTCGGCGAGCGGACGAACAAGAAGCCGGAAGACAAGGTAAGGGGATATATCGTGATCTCGGCGGACAAAGGTCTGGCGGGGGCATACAACCATAACATATTAAAGTTTGCGCAGGACCAGATCAGTCAGTGGAAACACTACAAGCTGTTCGTTGTCGGCAGAGCGGGAAGGCATTACCTGAGAAACAGAGGCATACCGCTCGCGCGCCACTTCCACTATGCTGCGCAGAACCCTTCGCTGCACCGCGCGCGCATTATCAGCGAGACAGTCATGGAACAGTACCGCTCTGGAGAGCTTGACGAGATTTACATTATTTATACCTATATGAAAAACAGCATGACAACGGAGACGAAAATGACGCGGCTTCTCCCATTTTTGCCTGAAAATTTTAAGCAGGACGGCGTGGAGAGCGTACAGCCATGGGAGGGGGACGACAATGGAATGTTCCACGGCGAGCTGCTGCTAAAGCCGTCCCCGAATGCCGTGCTTGACAACATTCTTCCAGACTGCGTGATGGGGTATATTTACGGCGCGCTCATCGAAGCGTTTTGCAGTGAGCAGAGTGCTCGTATGATGGCTATGGAAGCCGCCAACAAGAGCGCCGCGGAGATGATTCATGACCTGTCGATCGAGTACAACAGGGTGCGCCAAGCGATGATTACACAGGAGATTACCGAGGTAATCTCAGGCGCGAAAGCGCAGAAGAAAAAGAAGAAGGCGAAGAAAAAGGAGGAAAAATAACGTTGGATAAGGAAACGTGGAATAAGGGAAAAATCATACAAGTCATGGGACCTGTCGTAGACGTTGCATTTGAGGACAATGAGCTTCCTTATATTAAAGATGCCTTAGAAGTTACCTGCGAGGGAAAACGCCTCGTGATGGAGGTGGCACAGCATATTGGCGACAATACGGTGCGCTGCATCATGCTGACGGCAAGCGAGGGACTTTGCAGGGACATGGAAGTGACCGCTACGGGCAAGGGAATACAGGTTCCAGTAGGGAAAAAGACACTGGGAAGGCTGTTTAACGTACTGGGCGAACCTGTTGACGGCGGCGAGCCGCTTGACAGCGAGCCGCACTGGGTCATTCACCGAGAACCGCCGCATTTTGAGGAGCAGAGTCCTGTCGTGGAGATGCTGGAAACCGGAATCAAGGTGATTGATCTGCTCGCGCCCTATGCCAAGGGCGGGAAAATTGGTCTGTTCGGCGGTGCGGGCGTCGGCAAGACTGTGCTGATACAGGAATTAATCAGAAATATTGCGACTGAGCACGGCGGCTATTCGATTTTTACGGGCGTCGGCGAACGCTCAAGAGAAGGCAACGACCTCTGGTCTGAAATGAAGGAATCCGGGGTTTTGGAGAAAACGGAGCTT
>OFGG01000237.1_pt1 | contig 49034 bp, 40 predicted proteins | sample 1521701 | NCBI WGS metagenome assembly OFGG01 (sample SAMEA3504081, study PRJEB24116) | mouse gut metagenome | biome: mouse gut; feature: mouse-associated habitat; material: faeces | place: Denmark | collected 2011
AAAATACACTGTTGATATCATGGCAGAAGCGCCAACCATTGTTTTTGTTGTTAATTCATTGGGGGAGAGTAAAAGCATTTTGTCAGAATTAACACCAGAAGAACGTGTTTATGAAATCTGTAATATTCAATCTATAAGCGCTTCTATACAAAATATGCTTCTTGCCGCTACTGAAAAAGGGATAGGCAGCCTTTGGATATGCGACATTTATTTTGCATATTCAGAATTGTGCAAGTGGTTGAATAGTGACGGACAACTTATTGCGGCTGTTGCATTTGGCTATCCAAATGAATTTCCGAAAGAAAGACCACGCAAGAAGATTGATGATATTGTTGAATGGAGAAACTAATATTTTACAGGTAATTCAGTTTTCAAAAGATTTTGTTTGATGTATAATAAAAGCAGCGGAAGAAGGTGATATTTTTGAATACAACGGAGCTTTTATGTCTGCCTGCCTTGCAGATAATTTTGAGGGTGTGGAACTGATACTACGAAAGCTCCAAAGAGCGCAGTTTTTTCAGGTTCGCCGGATTTGAAAGCATGTATCTGCGCACCTGCCGCTTTTAACCTGTATTCAAGGGTAGGGATATATTCAAAAGAACTGTCCATATAGTTATCCTTTCTTTCATTGCAGAGGAGTCAGTAAAAATCATCCAAGAGGAACTGGATAAATATAAATTTTATGATAAAAAACAGAGGTGCTTATGGCGTACATACAAAATTCTCCGGTTTTGGAGGTTCGCAATCTGTCCGTTTCTTTTCAAATGAATGACGGCTTGTACGGACAAAAGATGCTGCAAGTTATTTCCGAACTGAATATGAAAGTACACGCCGGGGAGATTCTGGCAATTGCAGGCTCGTCCGGTTCAGGGAAAATTGTGCTTGCATCGGCAGTCTTGGGAATCCTGCCAGAGAACGCGGTGGTTTCTGGAGAACTGCGTTATAACGGTCAGGTGCTGACGCACGATTTACAAAAGCAGCTCAGAGGCAGTGAGATTGCGCTGGTGCCGCAGTCCATTGAATTTCTTGACCCGCTGATGAGCGTGGGCGTGCAGGCAGATGGACACAGAAAGCCTTACCCGGCACGGAAGCGGCGTGAGCTTTTTAAGAGGCTGGAGCTGCCAGAGGATACCGGAAAACGCTATCCATTTCAGCTTTCTGGCGGCATGGTGCGGCGCGTGCTGGTTTCCACTGCAATGATAGCAGATGCGCGGCTGGTCATTGCAGATGAGCCGACGCCGGGCATGAGTGTAGAGCAGGCAGTGGAGGCGCTAAAGATATTTCGGGAGATGGCGGAGGAGGGAAAGAGCATCGTGCTGATTACGCATGATATTGACCTTGCCTTTGCTTTTGCGGACAGAATCGCGGTTTTTTATGCTGGAACGGTTGTGGAGACTGCCAGTGCGCAGGATTTTCAGGCAGGGCCGTGCGCGCTTCGGCATCCTTACAGTAAGGCACTCTGGCGGGCACTTCCGCAAAATGATTTTGAGCCGGCAGAGGGCTTCCAGCCCTACGCAGGGAATCTGCCAAAAGGGTGTCTCTTTGCGCCAAGATGCAGCCGCAGGACGCCAAAGTGCGAACAGGAGACACCGTCATTGCGGACGCTGCGGAATGGGGAAGTGCGGTGCTTTCATGCAGAGTAGCGGCGATGCGGTAAACAATATTTCTAGTACAGTGCTGCCGAAATAATGGTGAAAAACAGCGCCTGATCTCTGTGCAATGCTGTACTGGGTGGTTGATAAATTGAAATAGGAGATGAATCATGAGTCAGATCGTATCGGAGGGGACAAAACCGGCTGCGCAGTGTCTTGAAGCAAGGAAGATCAGTTTCCGCTATGGAAAGAGAGAGCCGTGGATTATACAAAATGTGGATTTTTGCGTGAGGCAGGGAACGTGTGTTGGGTTGTCCGCGCCGAGCGGAACGGGAAAATCGACACTTGCCATGCTGCTTGCGGGCTATTTGGCGCCCGAGGAGGGGGAGATTTTACTGAACGGAATGCCCCTTCCAAAGAAGGGGATTTGCCCGGTACAGCTTATTTACCAGCACCCTGAACAGGCGGTCAATCCGCGCTGGCGGCTGCGTAAGGTGCTGGAGGAGGGCGGGCGGCTTCAGGAGACGCTGCTTACATCGCTTGGCATAGAAAGAGCGTGGCTGGAGCGTTACCCCAGAGAGCTTTCTGGCGGGGAATTACAGCGGTTCTGTGTTGCGCGGGCACTGATGAGCAACGCAGCTTTTTTGATTTGCGACGAGATCAGCACAATGCTGGATGTGATCACGCAGGCACAGATTTGGCGGGTGGTCTGTAGCGAGGCAGAAAAGCGCAATATGGGAATCGTTGTCATCACACACAATCACCAGCTTGCGAGGCGGCTGTGCAGCCGCGTATATGGAGAGCTTAGCGGGCTGCATTTTTAGGGCGTGCCAGTATTGCGCTAACATGTAGAAGGAATGTGTAAAAAGAATATAGTAGAAAAAACTTGACTTTTAAATCTTACAAATGTAATATATAGAAAATAGTATGATTTTAATTACAGTAAATCAAAAAGAAAGGAAAACAAATCCATGAACGCACCCCAAAGGTCAAGTAAATTTCTAATGTTTGCCCTAACCGTTTGTGCCTGCTTTGCAATGAATGCCTGCGCGGTGAAACAGCATGGTCAGAATGACATTGTAGTGTTAGACTATCGTGCACTGTCCCTTGAGACACCATCTGGTTCCATGACAAAAGGAGATGAAAAAACGGAAATAAAACAAATCAACGCAATCATCAGCGAAGCGATGAAGGACGCAGCAGCGCAAAGCACGGCAGCGCCATTGGAAATAATCCGAAAGGTTGTCACTGCACTAGGAGAAAACGGATATGCGGCAATTGACGGTGAAAACCAGATCAATCTGACAAATGCGGCGCAGGTAATTGATTTTTGTAACGCAGTGAGCGCAAAGCAGCGTGCAGAACTCACCATCATACAGGTGATTGGCAGCGATGGACTGTACGGCGCATTCGGTCATGCGCAATCCGGCGCCGCGCAGGCACACATGCTTCAAGGGTATCAAAAATATGATTTTCACACCCAAGACGGGACAGTTGAGCTTGACAGGAATTTTTATAAATACAGCCAAGATAATCCGGACCAAAACTTTACAGTCAAAGATACTGTATCCTACCGTGCAGATTTGTGGCAGTATACACAGGACGGATATCTGCTGTTTGGGGGCAGCTATTTTTCAGAGGATTACTATATCATTTCACTGACAGATGCACCGGAATATGCCGCGGTCAGAGTCGCGCCGCTGGACGAGCAGTGCCGCGAGCTGAACCGCAGATATATACAGCCTGTGGGCTATGCATGCAACAACCTGTTTCTTGTCAACTGGGACGAGACAGATTTTGCGAAGCTGGATCTGAATGATTTATTTGACCGCTTTTATCCTATGGTTTCTGATAAGCCGTCACCCTATGTACTTGATGAAAATCCAAACGAGGGCATCATCTATCGGATTTCCGAAAAGGAGTTTGAACACGTAGTACAGGCTTATCTGAACATCAATCGCGCGGTCCTGCAATCAAAGGCAGGATATGTGCCAGAGGAAAAAGTTTATTTGTACAGGCCAAGAGGCTTGTATGAAACGGAGTGCACGAACCAGCCTTCTCCTGAGGTGACAGGATGCACAGAAAACGCGGACGGAACGCTCACGCTGACGGTCAACGCAGTATTTCCATATGAAAATACCGCAAAGGCATTTTCACACGAAGTCACAATCCGTTTGCTGGAAGATGGCTCGTTTCAGTATGTGTCGAATAAAATTGACGGGGGAACGTATGAGGCATGGTGGCGTACGGAACGTCTGACAGACGAGGAGTGGCAGGAGATTTATGGAGAACAATATCTAAAGAACGATACGCAGATAAACGAATCTGAAACAGAGGAAGCGCTGTGGTATCTTCCGCATTCGGACAATTTCCTGCTCACGGAAGCAGAGCAAACTGAACTGGAAAACACGATTTTGGCAGCAGCCAAAACGGTCAGTCCGCAGTATCAAAATAAGGAATATGTTCAAGGTACATCGTATGCCTCCAATATCAGCGGTTTTCGCAAAGAGGACTGCTGTGAGGTGGTGCGGCTTCTCGGGAAGGCGGGTTATATCAGCACGGCAGACGACTGCAACATGGAAAATTATGAGGAGGTAGAGGCGTTTTATCAGGCGTATATACAGGCGCAGGAGGCTTCTGTTACCATATTTCAGGTGCACAGCGACGGGCTGCTTGGCGTGATTACATTTCTTTACCGAAAGGGAATTTTGCAGGCTTATTATGTGGGGGTTGACTGGAAAGAGGGGGGAATACCGTACATAAAAAATACGCTCGTGAGTGATGTGGCGAAGATGGAGTACACACCCAAAGGTTATTTCATCTATACGTATCGTGACGAGATTGTTCATTCCAATGCAAACGAATATCTGCGCGTAAAGCCGCTCTCAGACAAATGCCGGGAGCTGACCAGAAAGTATGTGTCCGGCATCAGTTTTGCCAACTATGATGCGTTTGTGACAAGCTGGGACAGCAGTACGGTGGAGGAAATTTTAGAGCCATGTCTGTTTGAAGAATTTTACCGTATGTCTACGGGAGAAGGAGTCAGGACGGAAAATGACCGGATTCCGGCGGAGGAATACGAGCGCATTATGATGATTTATTTTCCAGCCACCAAAGAACAGCTCCGCAGAAAATGCGGCTATGATGCCGCCAGCGGCACTTATCCATATGAGATGATTTTTGCAGTCCCCTACGCCCCGTTTGGCGAAGTGGTGGATTACACGCAAAACAAAGACGGAACCTTGACACTCATTGTGGACGGCGTCTGGATTGACAGGAATATGGACTGTGCCTTTACGAACGAGCTTGTGGTTCAGCCGTCTGCGGACGGGACGTTTCGGTATTTATCCAACAAATGTTTATCCAAGTAACTCTTTGACACCAGATAAATCCTCAAAAATATAACGTGCTTTCTGCCGCATTTCATCGTCCGGCGCCATCATGTCCGGCACCATAATCGGGAGCATGCCTGCCGAAAATGCCGCGCGGATTCCGTTGAAAGAATCCTCGATGACGTAAGCCTCCCCGGGCAGTACATGCAGCAGCGCTGGACAGCAGCTCTCTTACGCCCGGTTTCAGCGGCAGGCGTCCGTGGTCATATCTGGCATGATACTTTCTGGAAACCTCAGCCGTATAGTCATCATAAGGAAAATCTGCACCGAAATGCGCCATAAAAATCTGGCGGCACATTGCGGAGTTAACCCCGATACATTTGCGGTACGCGGTATCAAGGCCTGTGAGATGGTGCGCTTTGGCAATCTCCTGCCAGCACTGGTAAACAGCCCGCTCAGAGTCAAAAATCACGCCATCCATATCAAAAATTACTGCTTTTTTTGTCATTGCGTTCTCTCCTTTTTCATGATAAAAAATCTTGTTCCTATCCGTAGTATTTATATCAGGTATATGGTGTGAAAAATAAGTTTTTCACACGGCAAGTTTGTGCTTACGCCCAAATTCGCAGATTTTGGTAAGAATGGAGATTTTTATTCATATACGATTTTTCATAATACTGTGTTAAAATACATGCGGTATGCACGTTGACTGGGAATATTATAGCACAATTCTGGTGCAAATGTTACTGGTATGATATAATTAGTTTGATATGAGTACGTTAAGAAAGGGGGGGCATTTATACTTATATGAAAGAATACATCATTTCACTGACAGGTAAAGACAGCCACAGGGTGATGATTCCGGCAGGACAGGGTTCTTTTTCGATTGGAACAAAAGGGCTTTCCGAGGGAGAATATGATGTCTGGGTGGAGCCGGACAGTGTGATCAACTGGGACGCCTTTAACGAATTTCTTACAGGATATAGCAATAAAGAGGATTGTCCCTATGGCAATTGGCCGCGGTGGTTTTACTATTCTGGCAACGATACAGGTTTTATTGAATGGTCTAAGAGAAGGGAAATCGAACAATTTCAATGGTTTCCTCATACTGGTATGCGTGTTGAGCTTGCAGATGCGAATATTACGCACCTGTGTATTTATGTACACGGGCGCCAGCAGAAGAACCTTCCTGATTCGAGCGCCACAGATTACAGGTTTGAGATTATAGTGGGGGGAAATATACGAGAGCTCACCTTAGCAGGAGCACTCGAAAATTTTGAGATCATAAAGTGTGATAAAATGCCATATATGGAATTTACGCCGGATTATCCAAAAGAAAACATCGTTTGTCAGTTACCTGTGTTTCCGGTGTTGGCGCAGGCGACTGCACTGAGTATTTATAACAATCCCGCAAAAGCCGCTTTTGACTGCGAAAGTCTGTTGCAGTTTCAACATCTAAGAGATATATCTTTATATGGAAATATGACAAATCTAAATGCGCTTGCAAAATTAGAGCAGCTTGAAGGGATTGCGCTGCGGTATGTTCCCAGCTTGGAGGGGATGCCTGCCTTGCATAGCTGGGAGGGGTTAACAAGTTTGATTGGCTATAATATAGAGGAAACTGCCGGGAAGGCATTGAGGGCGGAACTTCGTCAGATGAAAAAGGAACGACAGATGACGGAGTACTCTGGTGTCTCCCAATTGCGCAAGCGGGTATGGTTTGAGACAGAGTACGGGATACCATTTTCAGAATGGGAAGAAAAGATTGCAAAGAAGGCAACGAGGGCATATAAGAGCTGTTTTAAGCAGATAAAAAAATCACAGACAGAGGAGGAAGTTCAAGCTGCTGTGACAGAGTTTATCCAAAAAATCAATCGGCTGGACGGCATAGAGACAACAGAGCGGGAAGATGTCTTTACGGCTGTTTTGCAGTTAAAGGAGGGCTTGGATAAAGAATGTTTGAGCGTAAAAATATCTCCAGAAAAGTGGGAACAGTGGTTTGATGAGATCAGAGAATTTTAGAGAATCGTTTTTGATGAAAAATGTTCAAAGCGTCGCATTTCACACTGGCAGCAGGGAAGAAGCTCTTCCTGATTTTGCAGCCGATTTTCCCTATATTGCCTCGCGTGCAGAGCTGGATAAATACATTGAACGCACTGCACCGTGGCACTGGCATAGGGCGGTCGAGATCTTTTATATGGAGAGCGGCGTGCTGGAATATGAGACCTCCGCCGGCAAAATTGTGTTTCCTGCAGGCTCTGGCGGCATGGTCAATGCAAACGTGCTGCACAAGACGCGTGCAGTCTCACAGACAGAAGAGACCATTCAGCTTCTTCACATTTTTGATGTGTCCCTGATTGCAGGAGCGCAGGGCAGCAGAATCGAGCAAAAATATATTGCCCCGATTGTGGCGGCACCGCAGCTTGAGCTGCTTTCACTGTTTCCAGAAACTCCGCAGCAGAAAAGAATTTTAGGATTCATTTTGGACGCGTTTCGTCTGCGGGAAAAGGAGTTTGGCTATGAGATGAAACTGCGGGAGGCGTTGACGCAAATATGGCTGCTGTTATTTGAGCAATACCATGAATTTATAGTGCATGATAAGAAATATCACAAAAGCAGCGATAAGATCAAACAACTGTTGATTTACATACATGAGCACTATGCTGAAAAAATTACAATTGCAGAGCTTGCGGCAGCGGCATTTCTGAGCGAGCGGGAGTGTTATCGCGTGTTTCAGGACTGCCTGCACATGACGCCTGTGGAATATATCCAAAACTACCGGCTGCAAGCTGCCTGCCAAATGCTTGCAAAGGGAAAGGAGTCTGTCACGGTGATTGCCAGTGCCTGCGGATTGGGCAGCAGCAGTTATTTTGGAAAATTATTTCGCGCGTATGCGCACTGCACGCCGACAGAGTACCGCAAGAAAATGCGATGAGCAGAAATGAATCATTACGCCTGCTCAATGCATGACAGATAGCCAGTGAAAACGAAAGAGTCTGGGAATATGTATACTTTCTTAAAATGGCAGGATTGTGATATGTATCGGCAGAAATGAAATAGTATTCTATGATTATAAGCAGTATAGTAATATATATCTGAATCAATATGAAACCACATAAGAAAGGGGAATACATATGGAACCAAACAAGGAGACAGCAGAGCAAGCATTGCTGGAAGCCGAAAAATCCAATCCGGGACCGTGGGCAGACCATTCCCGCTATGTCGCGCAGGCGTGCAGAAATATCGCGCAGCACTGTGCGCACTTGTCCGCGGAGAGGGCTTATGTGCTGGGACTGTTACATGATATCGGACGTTATGCCGGCGTGAGTTCAGAAAAGCATCTGATAGACGGCTACCGCTTTTGTGTGGAACGGGGGTGGGAGAAAGCAGCACAAATCTGCATTTCCCATGCTTTTATGATACAGGATATCAATACCTCCATCGCTGTGCTTGATGTGAGTGAGGCAGATTATTTGTTTATGAAAGACTTTGTCGCCAATGCAGTGTATGATGACTATGACCGTCTCGTGCAGCTCTGCGATGCATTGGCGCTGCCCACAGGCTTTTGTATTTTGGAAAAACGGTTTGTGGACGTGACAATCCGCTATGGTGTGCATAAAGCGACAGTGGACAGATGGAAAAAAACGTTCGAAATCAAGGCAGACTTTGAGCGTGAAACGGGCTGTTCTATTTACAGCTTACTGCCGGGAGTGGAGAAAAACAGTTTTTTGTAAGCAATTTTCATCCATCAATATATTTGATTCATAAATTGTATGATGGTGTTGACATACTGTGCTGGGTGAAGGATACTTGCCTCGCCATGATTCCATGTATCAAAGATGACGAGAGCGCTGGTAATGTTTGCATTTGTCAGAAGCATGTGCAGCTTGTGGGCAGAACGACGCATTTTGGGGATTTCGCGTCCGCCGACCATGATAAGCACTTTGGAGGTTGTGCATGTCAAAGCGTCTTTTAGTGCATAAAATGAGTTTGCTTTTAAAAATGAAATCAAAGAGTCTTTTTGAATCAGACAAGTATCACGATAATAGTCCTCAAACAGTTCTGGCGGCAGATGTAAACTGTGAAATTGCAGTCTGGCAAAAAGACGGTTTTTCATCATGGGATAACTCAGCGCGACGCAGGGCGCAAGCAGGCGGTTTGTGAGCTTCATGGGAATGACGAGAGCGCTCTCCACGACAGCGTAATCACAAATATTATTTCTCTGCGACAAGATTTCAAGCAATATCTGGGCACCTAAGGATAAGCCTGCAATCATTTTGATATGTCCATGAAAATGCGTGTCAATATATGCAATGATTCTGGCGGCATTTTGTTCAATAGACGAAAAAGGGGTATCACTCCCCGCATGTCCATCTAAAATAGGAAGCACAACATGATAATGCTGCGCTGCAAACAAAGCTGCCGCTTTTTGATAACTCCACCACGACAAACCGCCGCCGTGGAGCAGCAGGAGGGTGTCCTGATCTTGGGAACCAAAGGTTTTTACTATCATCGGGTTTCTCCATAACGGGTTTTTCATAACAAGTTGTTTCATTCGTTGTTGCAGTAGTTGTGGTATGCCATAGTACGTTCTTGTAAACTATGTAAGAGATTGTATTAGGTCGCAAAATGCTTCAATTTCTTGTTTCCTGCCATCTACATCATCTTTGTACGCTATGGAACAAAGCCCCAGATTTCCGCTGGGCGAGATCTCCATATGCCCATAAAAGTGTTCAATACTTTCAATAATTCTGTGGCATTCCCGCATGTTTGGACCAGTCCGCAGCGCGATGGCGTAGCCCTTTTTGCCAGCGCTGAGCTTTTCGTGCGGCTCATGGGTGTTGCACCACGGTGTGCAGCGGTCGATAAATGCTTTGAATTGACCGGGAACATCTGCCCAGTAGGACGGAGAGACACAGACAATGCTGTCCGCCCACTCAAATTCTGCAATGATCGTTTGCACATCGTCTTTCTGTATACATTTTGCCGTCTGGTGGCAGCTTCGACAGCCCTTACAGTAGTGAATCTCATAATCATCGATGCAGATACTGTGTATCTGGTGTGAACAATCCAGAAAAGAGTGTACTGTTTTGATGATTTCCGCAGTTGCCCCGTTTCGAACAGGGCTGCAATTTGTCAATAGTATATTCATTTTTGAAAGTCCCCCCTTGTTTTAGTAAATCAATAAATTTTTTCCAAGTTATCACAATTTTTAGGCTGTGTCAACAAATACTTCTGACAATTCACTTGTCTGACAATTCATTTGTCATATCAAGTACAAAAAATATCTAAAAAATTATGAAAAAAATTTGGAAAAAGTACTTGCATTTTTCCGAAACTTGGTATATACTAAATAACGTGCTACGGAGAGTGAGCACAGACAAATAAAATATAGCGCTATCGCCAAACGGTAAGGCAACGGACTCTGACTCCGTCATTTCAAGGTTCGAATCCTTGTAGCGCTGCTTTGAAACCTCAGCAGAAACAGTGCTGAGGTTTTTGTATGTTTTGATAAGCTAGTATTTACACGGGGGTAAGGTTTTGGAGACACGGTAACTTCATAGAAACCTGTTGAATGAAAAATTACTGTAATCGAAGCGTTTTCCGTTTTTTCCTGAAAATTCTTAGATGATTCTGATGGATAGGTCAACAGACCAATGACAATAGAGGAACTGTTTCACAAGATTTATGGCATTCTAATAGAAAAAGACAGTTCCAGACATTCTTAAATAACATCAGAGATTCGCGGTTGCATGACAAGATTGAAAAAAAAGAAGGACTATGGTAAGATGGTTTCAGAAGAAAGGATTTGCTTTATTGAATATTGAGTACTATAAAAATGTCATGCGGCAGATATTCGGTAAGATAAATCTCTGACAAACAGATAAAATAAAAGGGAGTCTGACAAACAAAAGAATGGAAAAGAACAATGCAATAAAAGATTTAGAGAATACCCAGAAAGTACAGCAAAACTCAGATTCTCCAAAACAGGAAACAGACAATCCGCACGACAAAGGATACAAGAGAATTTTTTCCATCAAAAAGAATTTTCTTGATTTTATCAAAAAATATATAGGCTTTGACTGGATGATGGAGCTGACAGAAAAGGACCTCATGTTAATTGACAAGGAATTTATCACAGACCAGTTTGATACCTATGAGTCCGATCTTGTATACAAGGTAAATACTAAAAAAGGAAGCGTATATTTGTTCTTCCTGCTGGAACTCCAAAGCTACAATGATTTTACAATGCCATTCCGGCTTTTGGTGTATATCACAGCAATCTGGTTAGACTACTTCAAGAACTGTGACAAAGATATGCGCAGGAAAAAGTCTTTCCGTCTGCCCGCAGTCGTCCCGATCGTGCTGCACAATGGCGAGCGGAGCTGGACGGCATCGAGGCATTTTAAGGAGATGATAGACAAAGCAGAACTGTTTGGAAACTATGCCGTGGATTTTGAATATGTGCTGGTTTCAATCAAGAATCTGGACACAGCACAAATCAGACAGAGCAATACGCTTGTGGACAACATCTTTCTTGCAGACAAAAAGCGGACACGAAAAGAATGGACAGAGAACATGACGGAGCTGCTACAGCGGATTAGGGAAATGGAAACAGAAGATCTAAATGAGTGGATCACATGGTTTTCGAATGTCATAAGGAAACTGAATGAGGAAGAGCGTACGCTATTGATAGAACAGATCAGGAAAGGAGATGTAAAACATATGTGTAGTTCATTTGAAAGACTGCTGATGAAAGAAAATGCACAGGGAAGGAAACAAGGAAAAATTGAAGGAAAAATTGAAGCTGTCCTAGAACTTCTTGAAGAACTAGGAGAACCTTCCGAGACACTGAGAAAATATATAATGGAGCAGACGGATTTAGAATTACTAAGTAAATGGCATAAAATAGCAGCTAGGACAGAAAGTATAGAAGAATTTGAAGAATCTATAGGTCTGGTGCAATTACAGTAAAGAATATCAAAAAGAGGAATATCTTTGTGTACACAGGGTATGCCTCTTTTTATGCATACGGGCACCCCAAGGAAGCATGTCAGCAGAAGCTGGCGGGTGCCCGGCGCGGGAGTAGGGGAGAAGGTCATTCTCCTACTGGATTGCACACGGACGCGGAGAGGAAATAAGCAGCAAAAGCTGCCCGAGTGTGGGGAAAATAATCCTTTTCGGCTTAAATGTCCACATGTACCCAAAGAAAGATGCCAGCGAAGCTTGTGGGTGTCCATCGCACATACAGGGAAGCTTCTGCTTTTTTCTTTCATTGCACACGTATTTCCCAGTGAAAAAATCAGAGGCCGGCATGAAAAGAGTACAGATAAAAATAAAAGCAAAAAAATAAAAGAATTATAGTTGTCATATGCGCCAAATGCAATTATAATGAAAAATACAGAATCAGCAGGGAAGGAAGTTCCAATGAAACGGGGAAAATTGAGACGAATTTCGGTGGACGGTAGACGTTATCGGTGGAATTACATGTATGACGATATGGATTTTTCCAATTATCCGTATTCTTATTATGTATTTGTGCCAGAAGAAAACCAGCGGTTCAAAGTTAGAGTTTATTTTACAAAATATGAGCCACAGATGAAGCTGGATGCATACTTGTATAGAGGGACACTCTGCCAAGATCGCGGAGAACAGGCAGTGATGAATTTGTGCAGACCCTTTTTTGCAGCGCAGGTAATCAAGTATGTTTTTGCACATTGCTGTCAGGACACAGATGTGGGAGAGGTTGAAATCAGAGATGGGGAAGCGATCTTAGAAAAGCTGGGATATTCAGATTTTTATCGGATATGCGATGCAAGAGATTTTGAAGATAGCCATAAAGCGACTGTTTAGAAAAACAAAATGTAGAGGAGAGAGCCAATGATACAGCTTGTAAGGGGAGACATTACAAAACTTACCAATGTGGATGCCATTGTCAATGCTGCAAACAGCAGCCTTCTTGGCGGCGGAGGCGTTGACGGGGCGATACACAGGGCAGCAGGACCAGAGCTGCTGTTTGAGTGCCGTCTGCTTGGCGGCTGCAAGACAGGACAGGCGAAGCTGACCAAAGCATACCGGCTGCCATGCAGCTATATTATTCACACGGTTGGACCTGTCTGGAACGGCGCCAGCCATAACGAGGACAGACTGCTTGCGGACTGTTATCATAATTCACTCAAACTGGCAGCAGAGCATGGGATCAAAAGGATTGCCTTTCCTTCTATTTCTACAGGGATCTATGCATTTCCAGTCGAGCGGGCAGCAAAAATTGCGATAGGAACGGTCCGGCAGTTTTTGCAGGAAAATCCAGATTTATTTGAGCAGGTTCTATGGGTGCTGTTTGATGAAAAGACGGAGGCTGCTTATCAGAAGGCGGTGTCAGATGAGCAGTAAAGATAGTTTGATTATGCTGTTGGGAATGCTCATCGTCGGAGGACCATACGCACTGCTGATCGCTGGCGGGCTGTTTGTGAATGCGAATGAAAAAAGATATATGGCAGCGCAGCGAAGCACGGGCAGGGACAAACAGCGCATGCTTGATTTTATGCAGATTGTGATGAAGGAATATTATGGGGATTATACATATGTGGCAGGGGGCAACAGGATATCGACAGGCAGATATTCGGCGAACTATTATCCATATATTGTGGGGTTTAACGAGAAAGATCTGGTCATTATTTCTTATACTGCACGGAATGGCGCATTGATTTGCAGGAATGTTCTGCCGGTTGACTGGAACTGTATGCGTTTAAAATACCATGTTTTTTCGAAAGGTGTGAAGCTTATTTTGATACTGGGAAAAACGAAACTGCGGATTAAAGTCAACCGTGTTGTGATGTCAGACGGCTCGGAAAAATTTGATACGCCGCTTGGCATTTTTCAGGAGAACGAGGTGGACATGCTCATTATAAGCCTATTGCGGATGCAGAAAAAGACACGGACAGGAGTATCATAGAGAGATGTATCGAAGAACGTTAAAGACGATGCTCGTGGTTGTTGCATCGTGCGCTGGAATCAGCATTTTGCTTTTGGAGTTTATGTTTTGGTGCTTTGGGGAATGGCGCATTTGGATGGCGGCATTTCGCGAGCCGGTTGACTTGTTTTCAGCTTCGAGTGATTTGACGCAGCTTGAGGAGCTCGATGTCGTCAGAGGAACAGTTCGAGTGTTAGGCGGAAGTTATTCGTATACATACGACAACGGTATTCAGGATACCGCGTTTTATTTTGTGCTGCCAATTGATACTGCGCAGGAGACTTTCTATATGGGAATCCGGGAGACAAGGGGCAGAAAGGAGGATTTTCGCAAGCTGGCTGTGCGGTCAAAGCATGACATAAAGCCAATGAGGATTGTTATGGGAAATCCTTGGGAGGATGACTTTTTAAAGCAGGAGGAACAAGTTTTAGGGGAGCCCATTAATATAGAAGGATTTGTTCAAAAAATGGATGAAAATCAATATCGGCGTTTTCTCACATGGCTGGAAAAATCTGGATATTACGAACCTGAGCCGTCTGACGGACAGATAGACGAATCACAGATGAAACAGTTCCTTCCGTATTTTATTGAGGAGGCTGATATTGCGTATTGCCAAAAGGCAGCAAAGGGAGCGTGCCTTGCGGTTTTAGCAGGCGTGATGCTGCTTGCAGGCAGCGCAGCGGCGGTGATTTTCCAGAAAAGACGGCGGGAAAGGCAGCAGTATGTGACCATTCACGGGACGGTCTATTTAAAAGCGCATTTAGAGCCAGTCAATGATCTGGTGATGAACATTGAGTTGCTGCTGGCTGTACAGGCACTCAGCAGGATTACAGGGCTGGACATGACGGCGGCAGAAAAAGTGATCAGGCGCTGGGACCGGTATTGGTATTAGCGTATTGTGCTAGAAGGAGAATATTTGAACATGAAAATGAACAGACAGCGGGCGATCAAAGCATTTCAGGACTATACCAGTCACTATGACGTGACAGACGAAAAAGTAAAACTGAAAATAGATCACACATACAGGGTAAGCAGTCTCTGCCAGCAGATTGCAGTGCAGTCAGGTTTTGACAAGGACGAGACAGAACTGGCGTGGCTGACAGGGCTGCTGCACGATGTCGGTCGTTTTGAGCAGCTCAGGCGATATGGCACATTTATGGATGCGCAGTCCATCGACCATGCAGAGTTTGGCGCAGATATTTTATTCAAAGAAGGAAAAATCAGAGATTACATCGAGGATGCTTCGGAGGATGAACTGCTCGAAAAGGCAGTGCGGTGCCACAGCGCGTACCGCGTGCCTGCGCAGTATACGGCGCGGGAGAAAAAATTTGCAGACCTGCTGCGCGATGCAGATAAAATTGATATTCTAAAGGTTAATATTATCGTGCCGCTCGAGGAGATTTACAACGTGACCACGTATGAGCTCAAACACTGTCAGGTGACACAGGAGGTTATGCAGGCATTTTATGAGGAGCACGCAGTGCTTCGAAGCTTGAAAAAGACGCCTGTTGACAATGTGGTTGGCCACATTTCACTGGTGTATGAGCTGGTTTATCCCATAAGCTGCAAGCTGGTGTCCGAGCAGGGATACTTGGACCAGCTTATGAATTTTCAGTCCGAGCTGCCACAGACCAATGCGCAGTTTGCAAAGATTCGGGAGAAGATGGCGGCGTATTTAAAACAGAAAGAGATTAGCATGATTTTATGAAAAAAATACATCTCGATGCCCTTTCGGCAAAATACAACATATCCGAATACAAAGCGCTTTACGCCAAAATCATCGCGCTGCTTCAAGACAACAAAATAAAGCCGGTAAAAGCGTCAGGAACCAATGGAAAATCGCCAGCCTTATACAAGGAATACTGGATTATAGAAGAAAAGCAGGATATGTCCTGCTATCTAAATGAACTAAACTATGCGCTGGTGCCGTCGATTTCGACAGACTATTACCGCGCGCACATCAGCCAGTACCTTGAGGACAGACCTTGGGTGCTGCTGCTAAATGACTATCTCAAACAGGGCAATTTTATGACACAAATGTCAGAAAATGAGCGCAGCTTTGACATCTGGCACCGGGAAAAGTTCTTGAAGCAGGAGCAGGGAAAAAAGATTTTAAAGCGCTGCGGACTGGAGACAGGAGTTTTAAATTATTACAAAACGACAGAGCCGGTTGCGTATTATTGTGCGACGCGGCAGACACCGCAAAAACTGCTGGTCATCGAAAATAAAGATACGTTTTACAGTATGCGCAGGTGTTTGATGGGCAGCCAGCCGCTGAGAAGTGCATCTGGTAAAAACAGGACGGACAGCGCGCTGCGGACAATCTGCGGGGAACCGGTCGGCACGTTGATATATGGTGCGGGAAAAGGAATCATTGCGGCATTTTCTGATTTGGAACTCAGCGGTGAGCCCTACATGACAGCGCCGGAGAACACGGTTCTTTACTTTGGTGATCTGGACTATGAGGGAATTGGCATCTATGAACATTTTGCGGCGGTGTATGGGGCACAGTATGACATTGCGGTTTTTAAAAATGCCTATGTGCAGATGCTTGCAAAGGCAAAGTGCATTGGCATAGACTGCCTTCCGAGGACAAAGGAGGGGCAGAACCGAAAACTTGATCATGTGTTTTTTAGCCAGTTTTCACAGGCACAGCAGGACAACATCAAAGAAATACTGGAATGCGGCAGATATATTCCGCAGGAGATTTTGAATATAGAGGATATGCAGTCAACTGATGTACAGTATAAGGAGTAAAAATGCAGTATGAATTTTTAAAGCAGTTTTCCAAAAGAATGAAGCATGTCGGCATGTACGCACTCCTTCTGCAAAACAGCATGGCAAAACAGACGTGGAAGCAATACGGATTTATGAAGGCGGACGAGCAGATCAATGTGATTTTTGCGGTTATGCTGTATATTATGGAGCAGTCCCTGCGGGAAGTGCACTGCACGATGGACGATATAGGGGCGTACATTGATACCCTCAATGCCAGTTATTTTCAGAAAAGCATGTCCTATGACGACTGCAAGAAGCTTGGGGATTTTGTGGTGAACGTGATTCTGTCCAACGAGGGCAGAGTGATGTACTTTGAGGGGTATGATTTCGACAGCAGGATATACAAATCCATGAATATCAGCTATATTGCAAATCGTGTCGTCTATGTGGAGGAGGGGGTCAGGCGCACCACCTATCATTTGACGGAGGACGGCTATAATCTGATGCTGTCCACGCTTGAAATCGAGAACAATATGAAGCTCACAATCCATGAGATGATCTTTAAGATGCATCTGGAAAAGCAGAGCTATGACAAAGCAGTTGACGAAGTCAAGAACATATTTAATTATATGCGGATACAGCTTCAGAAAATAGAGGAGGCAATGCTGCGCGTGCGGCGCAATGCGCTGAGTTATTCAGTTGCAGACTATGAGGCGCTGATGCTGGAAAATATGGAAACCATCGGTGACACGAAGGAAAAGTTTACAGGATACCGCGAGATGGTCCGGCTCAGGGCATCTGAGCTCGAACAGCAGAATATCAATGTGCGCAAGCTAGATGCCAAGGAGGAGGAAAAACTGGAAAACCTGCGCAGTATTGAACGCTATCTGAACCGCTCGCTCGACGAGCACCAGAAGATTTTAAACCTGCATTTTGATTTGAAATTACTGTATGACAGGGAATTGCAGTCACTTGCCCAGATGTCGCTGATTCAGCGGTTCTCCATTCGGACAGAACTCTATGACAAGCTCTTAGAGCAGCCGCAGTATTTGGAAAATATTGATCTTTTTTTCAGACCGCTGTTTCACCAGCAGCTTCCCAAAATCTACAATCTAAACAAATGTATGGAGCTGCAGCGCCCTGTTAGGAAAAAGGCGGAGGAGGACACCGCAGAGCTTCTTGACTTTGACGAGAGACAGTGGCAGGAGGAGTTGGAACGCAAAAAGAAAAAGAGACTCCAGCAATATGAGAACAGTCTGGCATTCATTATAGATGCAGCACTCGACAAAGGCAGCCTGTCCATGAGCGAACTAAAAGGGCTGTTGGAACAAAATCGGGCGGCGCAGGAAATCTGCATTCCATCTATTGATGTGTTCAAGGAGATTATGGTGGAACTGATGAAGAACCGTGAAATCTGTATCGAGACACTGCGAAAAGAAAAAAGTGAGTTTATTACCGAACAGGCAAACGATTTTCAATTAAATGACATGCTGCTCTCACTGACAGAGAAACACGCAGGAAATGGCAAAGACAGGAGTGTAATTCAGAAAATCTGCACAGAGCGCATGCACGATGGAACGGTGGTCGCGTTTGAGCGCGTGCCGGACGCTTCTGGAAACGAACGGACAATCCGGTGTACAAATGTTGTGATCCGCATTGAGCAGAAGAAACTATAGGAGGAGAAAATGGCATATGAAATAGAAGAAATACGTCTCAGCCAGCAGATATTTTATTACCTTCTTGAGCGCTTTGAGCTGCGGGAGGAGGAGGCAGCCGGGCTTTACAGGGCATATGTGGAAAATGAGCAGGTGCAGCTTCTGGTCAAGAGTCAGGGAGAGGAGGCGCGCAGCAGCATTGAGCGGTACGGCGACGTGATTTATCTGATTCCAAAAGAGGAGAATGTTTTCTTGGGCTTTTCGAAGGCAAAATTAAAGGAAATACTCTGTAAATCGGGCGGTACAGACAAGGATTTTTATCTGTCGCAGTTTGTGATTCTGACACTGCTGTCAGAATTTTACGACGGTCAGGGCGCAAGTGCCAAGTCCAGAGATTATATTCGTGTAGGAGAGCTGCAAAACTGCGTGACGGATCGTCTCAAAAATGGTGTTGAGAACACCTCCGACGAGGAGGAGGAAAAGAAGGGGCTGGCTTTCCGCAATATGCAGGAGGCATATGAGTCGCTGAAATCCGATGAGCGCGGCTCGCGGGCACGCACGACAAAGGAGGGATTTCTTCACCATATTTTTGTGTTTCTCGAGAATCAGGGCTTAATAGAATATGTTCAGGAGGACGAGATGCTCAAGACAACAAAGAAGCTCGACAACCTGATGGACTGGAAACTGCTGAATCAAAATAATTACCAGAGACTCTGTAAAATATTATCGGGAGACAGCCAGGGAGGCGGCGATGAGTAAAATAAACGCAGTGAGATTGATTAATCTGAACTATAACAACAATACTATGCGCGTCAGCGACGACATCTTCCAGATGCAGGGGCGCAGTACGCTGATGTCATTGCAGAACGGGGGCGGCAAGTCTGTGCTGGTGCAGATGATGACCGCCCCGTTTGTACACAGGCGGTTCTGGGACGCGAAGGACAGACCGTTTGAGAGCTACTTTACGACCAGCAAACCGACTTTTATCAGGGTGGAGTGGCAGCTGGACCGCGGCGCGGGCTACTGTCTGGCGGGCATGATGGTGCGCAGAAGCCAGCTTTCAGAGGAGGACGAGGAGAACCGTCTTGAGATGGTCAATTTTATCTGTGAGTACAGCAGCAGATGCGCACAGGATCTTTACCATATGCCCGTGGTTGAGAAAAAGAATAAGGAGCTTGTCTTAAAAAGCTACCGCGAGTGCAGACAGCTTTTTGAGACCTACAAGAAAGACCACGCACTTAAATTTTTCTGTTATGACATGAACAACAGCGCCCAGTACAGACAGTATTTTGAGAAGCTTGCAGAGTACCAGATCTATTACAGGGAGTGGGAAAATATTATTCGAAAGATTAATCTGGAGGAATCGGGGCTCTCTAAGCTTTTTTCGGACTGCCGCGATGAAAAAGGACTCATAGAAAAGTGGTTTCTGGATGTGGTGGAGAGCAAACTCAACAAAGAAAAAGACCGCATGAAGGAATTTCAGAGCATCATAGAGAAATACATCATTTCTTACAAGGCAAACCAGTCGAAGATCGAGCGCAGAAATACCATTCGCCAGTTTAAGGAGGACGCGGTGGAGATTGCCGCCTGCGCCGAGGAGTACAAGCTTGCAACGGACGCGGCGGGGGAGCAGGAAAACAATATTGCAGGTTTTCGCACTGAGCTAGCGCGCATGGAGACAGCGCAGAATGACGTGAAAAACGCGCTGCTTGACGACAAGAACTCCTGTTCCGATGAGCTAGCGCGCATCGAGTATGAAAAATATTCTTATGAAATACAATGCCTGACGGATACGCTTTTGTTTCATGTGGGCAACCGTGACATGATTGGCATGGAGCGTGACGCCTTGGAGGAGGAGACACAGCAAATCGAGACGCTGCTGCACAAAATCGAGCTGTCGAAGCAGAACGCGCAGGTTCAGGAGCTCCTGCAGGACGAGCGCCTTCTCAAAGAACGGCTCAAGGTGCTGCATGAGGGGGAGGGGCAGCTCGAACCTGAACGCAGGGCGCTTGGAAATACGCTTTGCATGTATTATGAACAGCTTGCCGCCGGGCTTGCAATGCAGATTCAGCAGAATGAGAGCGCGTATCAGCAGGAGGCACAAAAGCAGCAGGAGTTTCTGGACAGGCAGCAGTGGCTGGACAACACGATAATCGGGCTCATCACACAAATCAGTACCTGCAAGGAACGAATGAATGGTTTTGGCCGCATTGAGGACAGCTTTCAGGAGGAATTTCAGGAAACGTTCGTCCGCAATATTGTGGGCGAATACGAGCCGGGGTTTTTGGAGATCAAAGGCAGGCAGTATCAAAAGGAGCTGGAGGAGCACACAAGAAGCTGTACTGCGCACAAAAAGCAGCTCGACGAGGCAAACGAACGGCAAAAGTCCCTGCTGCGCGATATCGAGGACCGGCAGCAGGAACGAATCCGTCAGGAGTTTATGCTGGCGGAGCTGGAACAGGAGCATACGGAATTAGAGCAGGAGTTTGCAGAACGCCTTGTCATGATGCGCTACTTCGATCTTTCTGAAAGTGAGCCGTGGAATATGGACAAGCTTCTTGCCGCTGCCGACAGGAAACTTGCCGTGTGCGAACAGGCAAAACGTATGCTGGAAAAAGAGGAGGACACGCTGCAAAAGGAGTATGTGCGCATCACGCAGGGAAAAGTGCTCGAACTGCCAAAAGAGCTGCTTTCGCTGTTTGGCAGACTCGACATCAACATCGTTTACGGCATGGACTGGCTGCGCAAAAATGGTTACTCCGCGCAGAAAAATGAGGAGATTGTGCGCAGACAGCCGTTTCTGCCATATGCCTTGGTTTTGTCAAAGCAGGATTTGAACACGCTTGCTGCACACGACAGGGAAGTCTACACCTCCTTTCCAGTGCCCATCATACTGCGCGAGCAGCTTGAGGCGTGCATGGCATCACAGGGAGGCGGACTGCTCGCGCTGCAAGACGTACATTTCCTGATGTGGTTTAATGAAAAGCTGCTTGACGAGGACGCGCTGCGCCGGCTGGCAGCGGAGAAGGAACAGCAGTTACAGGACAAAAGGAAACAGACCGCGACGCGCAAAAAGGAGTATGAGGAGTATTTTGAAAAAAGGGAGCGCTTGAAAAATCAAAGGCTCACGCGGGAAATATACGACAAAAACATGACACAGATGTCAGAAATGAAAGATTTGTTAGAAGCGCTCACCAAAGCGCTGCACACATTAAGGGCAGATGCCCAGAAGAATGAGGAGCTGGTCGGCAGCCTGACAGCCACGATTGCCGCCGAACAGCGTTTGATCGAAAAGCTGCAAAAACGTGAGAAAGCCTTCGCCCTGTTTTGCAAGGAATATGAAAGCTATGTAGAATGTATGGCGCTGATGAATCGCAGCCAAAAAGAAAAGGAGCGGCACGAACAGAACCGCAAACTTGTCAAAGATGCAGCCGAGGCAGGCAGGGAGCGCATGAAAAGTATTGAGCGCGCGCTGGCAGAGCTTGACAGAAGAAATCTGGACTATAAAAAGAAGTGCAGCGTTTATGAGCCATACCGCACGGCAGCGTCTCCTGCTGTGGAATCGGAATCAAAATCAGAAGAAATCCCGTTGCCGGCGTCCATACATGAGAAAGAGGCACGGTTTGAGGCAATTACCTCCAAAATGTCCATGCAGGTGCAGGATTTGGAAAAGCAGCTGCAAAAAACTGCTGTAACACTGAACAGACAGCAAAGTGAACTCGAACGGCTTTCCAAAAAATACCGCCTTGCAGAACAGGACTGGGCGGGGCTCATCTATGATGAGAAGGAGGAGACACACCAAGAAATACTTCTCGAGGACAGGCGCAGTAAATGGAAGCTCAAAGACAGGCAGTGGAACGAGGAGGACAAGGAAACAGCCGTCTGCCAAAGCCGCATCAGTGCCAAAAAGAAGGATATGCTTGAAAAGTGCGGCACGGAGGAGCCGCTTGCAAAAGACCAAATCAAAACGACAGAATTTGCGTCGGCAGTCAATCAACTGCACTTTCGCCTCCAGAATATCGAGGAGGACATCAAAAAGGTGGACCAGCGCCTGAAGGCACTGGGCGAAAACCTGAGTACCCTCGCGGCGTATGAGGATTTTGTGTGCCGCCATGAGCCGCAGTGGGAGACGGATATCTCACTGCTTGGCACCAAAGAGCTGCGCGATTTCCAAGGACGGCTGCTGCGCGATTACAGGAATCTGAAAGAAGCGTGTGCGCACAAAAAGAGCCGGCTGACCGCCTGTCTCTACAAGCTGATGCAAAAGGATATTTACCAAGAGGATTATTACAGAAAACCGCTTGATTCCATGCTTTCTCTGACGGACAATGCGGTCTTGACGCTGGCACAGCTTGATATGACGCTGCAATCTTATGACAGCCAGATGGAAAAGCTTGCAGTGGACATTTCCCTTGTGGAGAAGGAGCGTTCGCGCATCACAGAGCTGCTGGGGGAGTACTGCCAAGACGTGCACCGCAATCTGGGACAGATTGACAGCAATTCAACCATCACCATTCGGGAAAAGCCGGTCAAGATGTTAAGATTACAGCTTCCGGACTGGTCAGAGCAGGAGGGAATGTACCGTTTAAAACTGGGCGATTTCCTCGATGAGCTGACGGCGAAGGGGATTGAGATCTTGGAGAAAAATGAGAATCCGCAGGAATATTTTGGCACGAGAATCACGACGCGCAACCTTTATGACAGCATTGTCGGAATTGGCAATGTACAAATAAAATTATATAAAATCGAGGCACAGCGCGAGTATCCGATTACTTGGGCACAGGCAGCAAAAAACTCTGGCGGTGAGGGATTTTTGACTGCATTCGTCCTTCTTTCCAGTCTGCTGTATTATATGCGCCGCGACGAGACGGACATCTTTGCAGACCGCAACGAGGGCAAGGTGCTTGTCATGGACAATCCCTTTGCCCAGACCAATGCCGCGCATCTGCTCAAGCCCCTGATGGATATGGCAGACAAGATGAACACGCAGCTCATTTGTTTTTCAGGGCTGGGCGGCTCTTCCATCTATGAACGGTTTGACAATATTTATGTGCTCAATCTTGTCGCGTCGAAGCTGCACGGCGGTATGCAGTATTTACGCGGAGAGCATCTGCGCGGCACGGAGGAGGAGCTGCTCGTGAGCGCCCAGCTCGAAGTGATTGGGCAGGAGAAGCTGGTCTTTTAATACCATCAAAAAAGAGTTTTAGATAAAAGAGTAGACAAAAGATTTAGACAAAAGACATAGATCAAAGAGGTTTAGACGAATGAAGAAAAAAAGTACAGCCGCCGCGCTTCTTCTTGCAGCGGTACTGCTGATACCCGCCTGCACAGAGCAGCGCGCGGTGCAGGTTCACATCAGTGATGAGACACAGGAAAGCCGCCCCGCAGAGGAGGCAGTTTATGAAGGAATGCTCTCCGAGCCTGTGGCAAACGGCGGGAAAAACACATATGACACATTAAATGTGGCAACCTACATCACGAAAGTAGAAGATACGTACTTTATCGCAGACTGTTATCACAACCAGATTATTTACAATCAAAATCTGACAGATCCGCTCAGTCAGTGGCGTGTACTGACAAACGAAGTCCACTATGCGCATACGATCGCTTCGGACGGCGTTATGCTTCTTGCCGATGACACGGAAAACAACCGTCTGCTGGCATTTCAGAGAACCGACGACGGCTATGTGCATACCCAGACGCTCGAAAACATCGGAATGCGCCCGCATTATGTACAGTACGATGCCAAGAATCAGGTGTTTATGGCATGGAGCTCCATCACGGGTGAAATGTATCTGATCAAAAAGGCAGAGCACCCAGATGCGCGTGGGATTTATCCGCTCTATGTGGATAAAATTCTGAAAATTGATGAATTATATGGGGTTTATGTGCGTTCGTTTACGGTGATGGAGGACGGGATTTACTTTGTGTCAGGACATAACAACCAGAAGATTATCAAAGCCGCGTTCAACAGCAGCCGTGACGGGTTTGATATATTGAAGGAATACCAAGTGGCAGATCAGGCGGCTGGCATGGTACAGCTTGTGAAGATTGGGGATTTTTACTATATTACCATATCGACAGACAATCAGGAGAATCAGGACGATGCAACCATACTCAGGACGGACCGTCTTGAGAAGCTCTCCGACGGAAGTTATGAGGAGATTTATGACCAGTTTGGCGTGTCGGGCGGAACGCCGTATTATATTACACAAATCGAGGGCAGATATTATATGACGCATCACAGAACCAATGAAAATATTATCGCGTTTGACATCAATCAAAACCAGATTGAGCATGTGGAAGTGATTTATTAGAAAAGCATATGATTCTGCGTGCTGGACTTGTCGGAATGTTATCGCATTTTCCGGCAAGTCCATGTTTTTATGCACAGCTCCATGCAGAGGAAGTATGCCGCAAAAGATTTCAAATAAAAGGCGATACAATCAGCAGCGGCAGCGCATAGAAGGCGGCATACGCATAGCGGAACTCGGCGGCGACAGGGGTTGCGATGCATAAGGTGAGCATCAGCAGTAGAACGGGCAGGCAGACCAGCGCGCTTGCGGGTTTACCCATGCGCAGCCCGAGTGCTCCGAGCAGTATCAGTGCCCACAGCAGAAAGCCCATACTCCACAACAGCCCGTATAAAGGAATCATCTCAGGGAGTTTGAACAGGAGTTCTTTTATTTTGATAATAACATTTCCGCGGATCAGGGGCTGCCAGCGAAGGCCAAACTCATTTGGATAGATGCCGTCCGCAAGACCGACCTCACAGGCGACATCGGGATACCAGTACCCGTTTGTCTGCGCTGTATACGCGTCAAAATAAGCTTTAGGATGCGCGATGCCGATGGAGAGCCATATTTTGAAAAATTCGTCCTTGTCCGCCTCGAGCGTGCGGATTCCCTTCTGACGGATCAGGTTCTTGATGTTGTCGGAACAATCAGGCTGGTACGCCGCCGCAATCTGCTCTACATCCATTAACTGATCGACATAAGCCGCCTCGTGTTCCGTGAGCGATTCCCCGTTTGCAATGACGCGGGCAATCTGCTGCACGGGGATGGACAGGGATTCCACAAAGTCCGCCTGTGGGATTTCATATACATGCATCACCGGATATTTGACGAATAATACAAGCGCCAGTATGGTGAGATGGACAGGCACCATGACTTTAAGCCACTTGCGGTAGACAAGCAGAATCAGCGGCACAGACACGACAAAAGCGTACCAGCCGTTTGTGCGCAGCAGGCAGAGCAGTGTGCCTGACAGCACATAGGGAAGCAGCAGCGTAAAATATTCGCTGATTCGCAGTTTGGGGACAGCGTCGGCGGAGGAGGCACAACTGCCGCGCAGCAGAAACCGCATCAAGGCCGCGCAGAAGATGGTCATACAGCCCGCAAATGGAATGTCCTTCCACATCGTGACGGCAAAGGCGCCATTGTAGGGCATCAGTGCATAAAAGCCTATGGTGATGAGCAGCACAGGCATCATGATATCTGCTTTTTGCAGTGTCCGCACGACATAGCCGGCGGCAAGCGCCATGAATATCATCTGTGCGAGCGTGTACAGCGCAAGTCCGGTATGCGCATCTCCTGTGACGGAAAGTCCGAGATTGTAAAACATGCCGATCAGTGCCGTGTGCACGATGGCGTGGTGGTTGCTCAGCTCATAGGCGCCAATGACCTGCGCATACTGGTTGATGCTGTCAGGCGTCATGACGCCGGGATACTCATATAGAAAATAGGGCAGCCAGCACAACAGGCAGACCAGCGCTGCCAGATAGGGAATCCATGCGTAGGAGTACCCGGATCCAGTGAGCGTGACACTTGATGCCGCCTGCAAAAACCAGATGGTTAGATAATAGTAGATCATAAAAAGTCCTGCGCCTGTCAGCAGCAGAATGCCTGCGCAGAACAGCCCGCTCGACATGCCGCCTAAGATGGTCTGATACGCCGCCGCCAGCGTAAAGCTGCTAAACAGCACGCTGACGAGCACAGAGAGGGTCATATCCCCGGAAAGGATATGGCTCTCAATCCGGTCGCTGTGCAGCTTTTTAAATACATACAGCAAAATCAGGAACAAAATGAGCGAGCACGGATTTTTCGTGGACATTCCCGTGACGCGCATTATGGCAAAAAGCGACAAAAAAGTTTTGACAAAAATCTTGAGATAATACATATTGAACCTCCGCTTTAGTATAAGGATTTCAGATTCATGGAAAAATATACTATATTTTAATACTAGAATGAAATTCTTTTGGAGTCAACAGACATTGCATAAACTTCCAAAATTTGTTATGATGAAGATGTTGTTGTTTACAAAAAAAGGAGTGACAGATTGTGAAGAACTGGGAAAATCATGTACGGAAGGTAGTGCCCTATGTGGCGGGAGAACAGCCCAAAGAGCAGGACGTGATCAAGCTGAATACGAATGAAAATCCTTATCCCCCGGCACCGGGCGTTGGGAAAGTGATACAGAACTTTGACTGTGAGGTGCTGCGCAAGTATCCAGACCCCGATGTGTCTGCGCTTACCAGTGCGCTTGCAAAGCAGTATGGATTAGACCGCGGGCAAGTGTTTGTCGGCGTCGGCTCTGATGATGTGCTTGCCATGTCTTTTCTGACATTTTTTAATTCCGGGAAGCCAGTTTTGTTCCCGGATATTACGTATTCTTTTTATGATGTATGGGCGGACTTGTACAGGATACCCTATGAATGTCAGCCGCTGGACGAAGATTTTTGTATCAAAAAAGAAGATTATATGAAGCCAAACGGCGGCATCGTCCTCGCAAATCCCAATGCGCCGACAGGTGTCATGACAGAGCTGGCAGTGCTCGAGGAGATCATCGCGGCAAATCAGGACGTGGCGGTCATTGTAGATGAGGCGTATGTGGACTTTGACGGCAGAAGCTGTGTGCCGTTGATCAAAAAATATGACAACCTGCTTGTAGTGCAGACGTTCTCGAAGTCGCGCGCGCTGGCGGGAATGCGCATCGGCTATGCGATGGGCAGTCAAAAATTGATTCAATATCTAAATGATGTGAAATTCTCTTTTAATTCGTATACGATGAATGCGCTCACGATAGCCGCAGGGGTGGCGTCGCTGGAAGATGAGGCGTATTTCAGGCAGAATCTAGCCAAGGTCGTCGCGACGAGAGAGCGCGCGAAAAAAGAGCTTGCAAGACTTGGCTTTGTGTTTGGTGATTCCAAGACCAATTTTATTTTCGCCGCGCACAAAACCGTTCCAGCGCAGGAGATTTTTGAGGCGCTGCGTGCCAGCAAGATTTATGTGCGGCATTGGAATAAGCCGCGCATTGCCAATTATCTGCGCATTTCGGTCGGGACAGACGAGGAGATGGACAGGCTGTTTGCATTTCTTGAACAGTATCTGATAAGACTATTATGAAAAAATAATATCAATTAAGAAAGGATTATAGCTTCAATGATGAAAGAGTTTATCGTAAATATTTTGAGGGGAATGGTCATTGGCATTGCGAATGTGATTCCGGGCGTGAGCGGCGGAACCATGATGGTGTCAATGGGTATTTATGACAGGCTGATTCTGGTGCTGACGCATTTTATCAAGCGCATGAAGGAGGCCATTGCGCTGCTGGTTCCCATTGGAATAGGCATGCTGCTGTCAATTGCCATTTTTGCAAAAATATTTTCAGAAGTGTTGTTCCCGCGGTTTCCGTTGCAGACCAATCTGTTTTTTATCGGTTTGATTCTGGGCGGGCTGCCTGTCATCTACGGCAAGGTGAAGGGCAACAGTATCAAGATTCCGCAGATTCTCGCATTTGTGCTGTTTTTTGTCATGGTGGTCGGCTTTGCCCTTGTAGGGGAGGGCGGTGACGTGAGCGCAGATATCTCTTTTAGCGTGGTCAATGTGATCAAGCTCTTTGGCGTCGGCATTATTGCGGCGGCTACGATGGTGATTCCCGGCGTGAGCGGCTCTATGATTATGATGATTCTTGGCTATTACAATACAATAATTGATACGATTAACGATTTTATCAATGCGCTCAAGAATTTTGACATCACGGCGATGCTGGAGACCTTTGTCGTGCTGGTGCCGTTTGGCGTCGGCGTGGTGGTCGGCGTTGTCGCAGTGGCAAAGCTGATTGAGTTTATGTTAAAGAAGTATCCGCTCGTGACCTACTGGGCGATTATCGGCCTGATCGTGGCATCGCCGTTTGCGATTCTGATTATGATGCAGGTGGGCGCCATCGGCATAGTGGAGATTCTCACGGGTGTTGTGCTGCTTGCGGTCGGCTTCCTGATTTCACTAAAATTAGGAGCGTAAGGGAATTTTGAGAATAAGAGAAGTTTGGAGAATATAAAAATATGGAAGCGTATACAGGATTTGCCGGCGTGTATGACTTGCTGATGGATGAGACGCCCTACGGGCAGTGGTGTGAGAATGTCGTACATGAGCTTCAAAAATATGGTATCTGCGATGGGCTGCTGCTTGAGCTGGGCTGCGGTACGGGGACACTGACGGAGCTTCTCGCCAAAAAGGGGTATGACATGATCGGCGTGGACTGCTCGGAGGAAATGCTCAATATTGCCTGTGACAAGAGAGCGCAGTCGGGGCAGGATATCCTGTATTTACGGCAGGATATGCGTTCCTTTGAGCTGTATGGGACGGTGCGGGCAGTGGTGAGTGTGTGCGACAGCCTGAATTATCTGCTGGAGGAGGAGGAGTTGGCGGCATGTTTTCATCTGGTCAGCAATTATCTTGACCCCAAAGGGATTTTCTTCTTTGATTTCAACACGAGATACAAGTATGAGACGGTGATTGGCGACAGCGTGATTGCGGAAAACCGTGAGGATTGCAGCTTTATCTGGGAGAATTATTTTGACCCGGAGGACGGTATCAATGAGTATGATCTGACAGTGTTTGTCAAAAAACGGGAAGAGTCAGCGCGCGGATTGGAACTTTTTTCTAGGTTTCAGGAGGTGCATTTCCAGCGGGGATATACATTAGAAGAAATAAAATCGCTGCTGGCGCGCGCCGGGCTGTCTTTTGTCAGGGCGTATGATGCCGACACACTGGGGGAAGTGACCGCGCAGAGCGAGCGGATTTACTGTGTTGCGCAGGAAAAAATGAAGGAATAAATGATATATAAGGAGAATGTGTATGAAAGACTATATCGTGCGTGCAACGGCGGCAAATGCACAGATCAGAGCCTTTGCGATGACTTCGCGGGCGCTGGTGGAGGAGGCGCGGCGGGTTCATGAGCTTAGCCCTGTGATCACGGCTGCACTGGGGCGTCTGCTGACAGCGGGCGCTATGATGGGCAGTATGCTCAAGGGGGAGAAGGACGTGCTGACAATGCAGATTCACTGTGATGGACCGGTGCGCGGACTTGCTGTCACGGCAGATGCGAAGGCAAATGTCAAGGGGACTGCGTTAGCGCCGCAGGTGATGCTGCCGCCGAACGGACTTGGAAAGCTGGATGTGGGCGGCGCCGTGGGAAGCGGGATTCTGAGTGTGATCAAGGACATGGGATTAAAAGAGCCTTACGTTGGACAGACACAGCTGCAGACTGGCGAAATCGCAGAGGACCTCACCTATTATTTTGCAACCTCTGAGCAGGTGCCGTCTGCGGTCGGGCTGGGCGTTTTGATGGAGAAGGACAACACCGTCAGGCAGGCAGGCGGTTTTATCCTGCAATTGATGCCCTTTGCGGAGGACGAGACGATTAATGCCCTGGAAGAAAAGCTCAGGACGATGGACAGCGTGACCAATATTCTTGATGCTGGCAGTACGCCGGAACAGCTTCTTGAGCTTCTTCTGGGGGATTTGGGACTGGAAATCAATGATACGATACCGGCACAGTATCATTGTGACTGCTGCCGTGAGCGTGTTGAGCGCGCCATCATCAGCATCGGAAAAAAGGATATTCAGGAGATGCTTGATGACGGCAAGCCGGTGGAGGTGCGATGCCAGTTCTGCGATAAAATCTACAACTTTGAGGTAGAGGACCTCGAAAAGATGCTCACGGAGGCCAGATCATAGGCACGGTACGTTAATATAATGTTCCAGTCTCGGGGCGGTCAGCATTCTCTGACACAGCGGCTTTGTCTAAGGCGGCAGTGATCGCCTGCATCAGCAGCATTGAGGTATAGCGGTTCTCCTCACCATAGCTGACATTTTCAATACTTTGCTCGGCTAAGATGACTGCTGAGAGCTCAGAGAGCGTGGGGCTCATCAGCGGATATAAGGTCGTCACAGACTCGTCAAGGTTTGTCAGGGTGATGGAATTGATGTGGTCCTTGTCTACGGCAACCTGTAGCTCTACATGCGCTGTGCCAAGCAGCAGTGTGCTGGAATAAATGCCGGGAACGTAAATATTCCGGGCGGTTGTATTCGTGTCCGTCACAGTGCTGGAGGTCTGGTTTGCGCCGTCCGGGGCAGTGGCGGAGGGGGATGTGTCAGGCGTGGTCTGAGAGGGTGTCTGCGGCAGCATCTGTTCTGGCGTCTCCTCTGCATTCTGGGCAGGAACAGGAGAAGCAGCGTCTTTGGCGGGCATAAAAAGAGAGACTGCAACCATTATGATAAGTACACTCACAACCAGAAGCACAAGTGCATAGACAATTTCCTTTGAGCGAAGTACAACGATTTTGGTGTTAGAGCTCATGTAACAACTCCATTTTTGTTCTTTTTATAATGGTATGAAGGTCATGCCCGGAATATGCTTTGGGGCTGGCAAAAAAGTTTGATCGGAAAGGGATACAGCGTATGGCAAAATATACAAAACAGGATATCATCACGATGGTGGAGGAAGAGGATGTAGAGTTTATCCGTATGCAGTTTACGGATATAGAAGGAAATTTTAAGAATGTGGCAATCACGTCAAGCCAGCTTGAAAAGGCGCTGGGCAACGACTGTATGTTTGACTGTTCGCTTGTCGAGGGCATGCTGCCCACGGACAATGCGGACATGTTTCTGTATCCGGACTTGGACACGTTTACAATCTTTCCATGGAGACCCCAGCAGGGAAAAGTGGCGCGCTTTATCTGCGATGTATACCGCGCAGACCGCACTCCTTTTGAGAGTGACTGCCGTTATATCCTCAAGAAAGCGCTGCGGGAAGCTGCCCAGATGGGATATACCTTTGAAGTGGGGCCGGAGTGTGAGTTCTTTTTGTTTAATGCAGATGAGAATGGCAGACCCACGACAAATACCAATGAGCAGGCAGGATTTTTTGATATGGGACCGCTTGATAACGGTGAGAATGCACGGCGCGATATTGTGCTGACGCTGGAGGATATGGGCTTTGAGGTGGAGGCGTCGCACCATGAGAAGGCGCCGTCACAGCATGAAGTGGATTTCCGCTATGATGAGGCGCTCGCGACGGCGGACAACATTATGACGTTCAAACTTGCGGTCAAGACGATTGCCAAGCATCATGGCCTGCACGGAACCTTTATGCCCAAACCGCGTATGGAGTTCTGCGGCTCTGGTATGCATATCAACATGTCTCTGAGCAAGGACGGCAGAAATATTTTTGATGATCCTGCTGATGAAAATGGACTGAGCAGGGAAGCCTATTATTTTATGGGGGGACTGATGAAGCACGTCAAGGGAATCTGTGCCGTGACAAATCCTCTGGTCAACTCCTACAAGCGGCTTCGTCCGGGGTTTGAGGCGCCGGTGTATATCGCGTGGAGTACACTTGGCGCGAACACGCTGATACGCGTGCCCAATATCCGCGGCGAGCACACGAGAATCGAGCTGCGCAGTCCAGATCCCTCCGCAAATCCTTATCTTGCAATCGCGGCGTGCCTGATGGCGGGGCTTGACGGAATCAAAAACCAGATTGAGCCAGAGGACAAAGTGATGGATAATATCAATGTGATTTCGGAGGAGGAGGCGCTAAGGCGCGGCATCAGAAAGCTGCCCACAGACCTTCTCGAAGCGTGTGAGGAGATGAGGAAGGACCCGCTTTTGAAGGAATTGCTTGGAGAACGTGTGTTTGAACAGTATTATGACTCCAAAATTGCGGCGTGGAAGGAGTACGACGCGCAGGTGACAAGCTGGGAGATTGAAGCTTATTTGTATAAAATCTAAGGACACCATTCCATTACAGTGAAAAGAAGTACTGTTTCATAGGATTTGGGGGTGTACGGTTGACAAATATTATAGTAGCTTTTGCCAAGCTGGAGGATGCCAGACGTATCAAAAACATTCTGGTCAAAAGCGGATTTGGCGTGACGGCAGTGTGCACCTCCGGCGCACAGGCACTGGGCTATGCCGATGAATTTCATGATGGGCTCATCATCGCGGGCTACCGGCTGGCGGACATGATCTGTGCCGAGTTAAAGCGCAGTCTGCCTGAGGGCTTTGAGATGGTGGTGATGGCGTCACAGCGGGTGCTTGCCGAGGTTCAGGGCGACGGAATCATCGGGCTTGCCATGCCGCTCAAAGTGCATGAGCTGGTCAGCACAGTCGATATGCTGTCACAGGGCATTGTCCGGCGCAGAAAAAAGCGGCGGGACAAGCCGAAGTTACGCGATGAGAAGGAGGCTGCCATCATCGCGGGCGCAAAGCAGCTTCTGATGGCAAGAAATAACATGACGGAGGAGGAGGCACACCGCTATCTGCAAAAACACAGTATGGACAATGGCACAAATCTCGTAGAGACGGCGCAGATGCTTCTGGCGTTAAAGCAATAAACCAGTATCGTGGAAGGAGAGAAAAGATGAATATTGTTTTATTATCAGGCGGCTCAGGAAAGCGTCTCTGGCCCCTGTCCAATGAAATCCGCTCAAAGCAGTTTCTAAAGCTGCTCAGCGATGCAAATGGCGGTCATGAGTCGATGGTACAGCGCGTGTACCGTCAGATTACGCAGGCGGGAATCCAGGCAAATATTGTCGTCGCGACATCGGCGACACAGGTGGAGTCGATTAAGGGACAGTTGCCGGACGATGTAGATGTCGTGGTAGAGCCAGAGCGCAGGAATACTTTTCCTGCAATCGTGCTTGCCGCGTCGTATCTGGAATCCAAAAAGCAGATGGACCCGGAGGAGACCGTCATCGTGCTTCCCGTGGACCCTTATGTGGAGGTGGCATATTTTGAAACCTTTAAAAAGATGGATGCGCGCGTGCAGCAGGGAGGGGCAGATCTTGTCCTGATGGGGATAAAACCGTCCTACCCTTCGGAAAAATACGGTTACATCATACCCGGAGAGGGCGGAAGCGTGATCGGCTTCAAGGAAAAACCTGACGAGGCATCGGCGAAAAAATTAATTGAGCAGGGCGCGCTCTGGAATGCGGGCGTGTTTGCCTTCAAGTTAAAGTATTTGATGAAAATAGCAGACAATTATTTGGACAGCAGGGAATTTGATGATGTGGTGGCGAATTATGCCAGTCTGAAAAAAGACAGCTTTGACTATGAGGTGGTCGAGAAGGCGGACGCGCTCGCAGTCATTCCATACAGCGGTGAGTGGAAAGATATCGGCACATGGAACACGCTCACCGAGGAGATGCAGGAGGAGAGCATCGGCGATGTGGTTCTGGGGGAGGCGTGCATCAATACCCATGTGATCAATGAATTGTCGATTCCTGTCGTGGCGCTTGGCACGCAGAATCTGGTGATCGCTGCGGGGCAGGATGGTATACTGGTATCAGATAAGCACAAAAGTTCGTATATCAAGCCGTATGTGGAGAATATTGACAACCGTCCAATGTATGAGGAGCGCCGCTGGGGAGAGTACAAGGTGTATGACTACAGCCAGTATGCCGACGGGACGAAATCTCTCACAAAGCATGTGACCATCAATGCGGGCTGCGCACAGGACTATCATGTGCACCGCTATAAAGATGAGGTGATCACCGTGGCAAACGGCGAGGGTGAGCTTGTTGTGGACGGCTGCCTGATGAAATTGTCGCGCGGGGATTCCATCTCGATTCGGCGGGGGCAGAAGCACGCAATCCGGGCGTTTCAGGATTTGCAGCTCATATCGGTACAGATCAGCGAGGACAACACAGAGAACGACACGGAAGTGTTCGGCTGGAGTTGGTCAGAAACATGAGAGGAACGTTAGAAAATAGAGGTATAAGACGATGAAATTTACAAAAATGCATGGGTGCGGTAACGATTATATCTATGTCAATGGCTTTGCGGAGCAGATTGCTGCGGACAGAAAACCAGCGCTGGTGCGCAGGCTCAGCGACAGGCATTTTGGAATCGGCGGGGACGGCGTGATCTTTATCAATCCGGGAAAGCGTGCCAGTTTTGAGATGGAAATGTACAATGCGGACGGCACGAGGGCACAGATGTGCGGAAACGGAATCCGCTGTGTGGCAAAGTATGTGTATGATTACGGCTTGACAGACCAGACCAGCATTACAATAGAAAGCTTTGGACAAGTGAAGTATCTTTGCCTCACGCTGGGCGCGGACGGCAAGGTATCGACGGTACGGGTGAATATGGGCGCACCGATTTTGACCGCATCAGAGATTCCTGTGGTGTCTGGCAATGAGCAGGTCGTTGATGAGGACATCGAGGTGGACGGGCAGCACTGCAAAATGACATGCGTGTCAATGGGCAATCCCCATGCAGTCGTATTTTTGAAGCATTTGTCAGATTTTGAAATAGAAAAAATAGGTCCCCGCTTTGAGCATCACACACGCTTTCCAGAGCGGGTCAACACAGAGTTTGTGCACGTTATTGACAGAAATACTGTTCAGATGCGCGTCTGGGAACGCGGGACTGGCGAGACGCTTGCATGTGGAACCGGGTGCTGCGCAACCGTTGTCGCCTGCGTGTTAAATGGCCTGACAGACACCAAAGTTACAGTGAAGGTGCTCGGCGGCGAGCTTCTGTGCGAGTGGGACCAGACAGAGAACCTTGTCTATATGACGGGCCCGGCGGAGACTGTGTTTGACGGTGAGATCGCGTTGCAGGAGGAAATGTGAGATGCTTTTCCCTAGTGAGGTTTTTTTGTTTGTATTTTTTCCAATCGTGCTGGTGGTCTACTATGCATTGCTGCGAAAGACAAAAACGCTGAAAAATATATTTCTGCTGGCGGCAAGCCTTTTTTTCTATGCGTGGGGTGAGCCGACGTATGTTTTTTTGATGATTGCAACGATTCTGGTCAATTGGATTTTTGGTATTTATGTGGACGTGTTCCGCGACAAAAAGGCAGTGGTCACGGTGCTGTTTGTGCTGCTGGTGGCGGTCAATATCGGCACGCTGGGGTGGTTTAAGTACAGCGAGTTTACGGTATTGCAGATCAATCGTTTCCTGCACACGAATATTCCAGTGCCGATCGTGCCGCTGCCGATAGGCATTTCCTTCTATACGTTTCAGGCGATGTCGTATGTGATTGATGTGTACCGGCGCCGTGGAAAAGTCCAGAAAAATCCTTTGCAGGTAGGGCTGTATATCGCACTGTTTCCACAGTTAATTGCGGGCCCCATCGTGCGCTATGAGACGATTGCAGAGCAGATTGACCACCGCACGGAAACCTTTGCAGATTTTTCGGCGGGTGTCACCAGATTCTGCATTGGTCTTGGCAAAAAGGTGCTGGTCGCAAACAACATGGCAGTGATCGCGGACAATGCGTTTGGACTGATTATCAACCATGAGTTTCAGGCGTCTATGGGCATGGCGTGGCTTGGCGCGGTCGCGTATACACTCCAAATCTTTTTTGATTTTTCTGGATATTCGGATATGGCAATTGGCCTTGGGCAGATGTTTGGATTCCATTTTGAGGAGAACTTTAACTATCCCTATATTTCCAAGACTGTGTCGGAGTTCTGGCGCAGATGGCACATATCCATGCAGACATGGTTTCGGGATTATGTGTATTTTCCAATGGGCGGCAGCAGGGTTTCGAAGCCGAGGGTGATTCTCAACTTATTTGTCGTGTGGCTGCTGACGGGCATGTGGCATGGTGCGAACTGGACTTTTATTGCGTGGGGGCTCATGTATTTTGTGATTCTGACGGTTGAGAAGCTGACAGGGCTTGGCAAGAAAAATTACTGGTGGGGCCATCTGTACACAATGGTTCTGGTGATTATCGGCTGGGTGATTTTCCGCTCGACGGGCATGGGAAATGCTATTTTGTACATCAAGGCAATGTTTGGCATCGGTGCGAAGGGAATTATTGACAAGGCAGTCTGGGCATATATCGCCCAGAACTGGATATACTTTGTATTTGCAATCATTGGCTGTGCGCCGGTTATGCCGTGGATTGACAAAAAACAAAAAGACAGCCAGATCTGGCAGATTGTCTATGCAGCGGGGCTTGTGGTGTGTCTGGTGGTCAGCGTATCGTTTATCTGCAACAATGCGTACAACCCGTTTATATACTTTAATTTCTGATTTAAAGATTTTTCATCATAGATTTTTATCGCAGATCTTTATATCTGATTTGGAAAGGTTGGAAAGGACAGGAGATGAAATGAAGAACAGGGACAGATGGATTACGATTGCTTTTCTCATTTTTATACTGGTGATACCGCTTGTGACTGTGGTGCGCACGCTGCTGCCGGGCCAGCAGGAGAATGCGCTGACAGACGAGGAACAGGCAGTCCTAGAGCAAAACGGAACCTTGGCCAATGGGGCACAGACAAACACAAAGGACGAGACGGGGCAGGGTACTGTGTCGAAGGAGACTGGATTTGTCAGACTACAGAAGGCAGTCAATCAATTTACGGACTCTTTATTTGGGCGCACGAAGCTGATCGGCTTTAATACAGAGCTGACTTCGCTGCTCACCGGAGGGACTTATATTGAGTCCACGCAGACGCTCATGGGAAAAAATAATATGTTTTTCTATAAGACAGAACTGGACGGACATCCGATTTGGGACTATATGGGCATCAATCATTTTACGCAGGAGGAGATGGCGGCGATTGCGGCAAATCTCGCGGCGACAAGAGAGCATCTGGCGGCAAGAAATATTGAGTTCTATACCATGTGTATTCCCAACAAAGAGATTATCTATGCAGAAAATATGCCGGATACCATCGCGAGGGTCAATGAGGTTTCCCGCGGAGAGCAGTTGGCGGACTATCTGCATGAGAATACGGATTTGGTGTTTGTCTATCCCAAGGAGGCGCTGATGGCGAACAAGGACAAAGCGCCGCTTTATTACATTACGGATTCCCACAGCAATCAGATCGGGGCATTTGTGAATATGCAGGAGTTTTTCAGGACGGTTTACGGCACGCATGCGGAGATGGACTCGGTGCGTTTTCGTACTGATGCGACAGATTACTCAGGGGATCTTGTCATGATGGCGGGGCTGGCGGACAAATACAAACTAGATACCGTGTATGTGTTTGAGCCGGATTCAGCGGACAAGGCGCAGTATCATGATCAGGTGCTGCTGTATGTCGGGGATTCCTTTGGCGGCTTTCTATCGCAGATCTGCAAGGGATACTATAAGGAGGTTTACTGGGAGGACGCGCGGGATTTCCAGTACAGTATGCTCGACCGGTACGAGCCAGATGTCGTGATCTGGGAGCGCGCGGAGAGGTACTGCGAAGTGTTTCGCGAGCCAATTTTAATAAAATAGAAAATACTACCATAAAAATACACATGAAGAAACGTATCTATAATGTACTGGGAGGGGGTCCGTGTGGAGGAAAAACAGTTCGATGCGTGCATGAAACGCATGAAGTCTGGCGACAAGGGTGCACTGCACGAAATTTATGAGGCGTATCTTGGATATATTTATGCCATTGTACGCCAAACTGTATCAAACCGTGAGGACGCGGAGGATGTCACCAGTGAGTTTTTTATGAAGCTATGGCGGCTTGCAGATACATACCGTGGCGGGAATGGACACCGTGCATGGATGGCGGCGATTGCCCGGAATATGGCAGTTGATCTCATGAGAAAGACAAAGCGTGAAATCTTGACAGAGCAGTTTGCAGACAACATGACGGAGACGGCGTCGGAGGCGTGTGTCGAGCAGGAGGTGCTCTCAGACCTGAGCCTGCGGCAGGCACTGGACGCGCTAAAGCCGTCGGAGCAGCAGGTGGTACACGTAAAGATTATGGGAGAACTGACTTTTCAGGAGATAGCAGATATTCTTAAAATTCCACTTGGAACAGTAACTTGGCGATATCAGAATGCGATCAAAAAGTTGAGGAGATACGGTTATGAGTAAGGATTTGGAAAAAGAATACAGGGCGCTTATGGACAGTGAAGCACCTAATCTGTGGGCACGCATTGAAGCCGGGCTCGAGGAAAAAGAAAAACCAGCGGGACGCAAAAGGCATCGTATCAAACTATGGGCAGGCTTGGCGGCAGCATGTGCGTGTGCGGCAGTATGTATTCCTATTATGAAGAGCTGTCTGCCGCTTAGCGGCGGCGCTACGTACACAGCAGAACCAGCCCGAAATGATACAGTATCTATAGAATGCGTACCACAGGCGGCAGCGCTGCCAGCGGAAGGCGCGGAGTCTGCGGCCGAGGCAGTGCAGGAGAACAGTGTGCGTTCGGCGGCTGAAAATGGGGAAGATACTTGTATGCTGGAGGATTCAGACGCAGTTTCGTCAGGCGCTATGGACAATGGAGCGGGCGCACTGGCTGGGGCACTGCAGGAGAACAACAGTTTTGTTGTCACGGCAGAGATTCTTGACATAGATCTTCGCCTGAACAGCGGCATTGTGTATCTTGCCAAAGTGGTCTCATCGGAGGACGAGGCAGTGCAGGCGGGCAGTGAGATCAAAATCTTTCGTTCTGCGCTGGCTGCGGAGGGTATGATCACGCTGGAACAGTCCCGGACGTATGAGCTGACGCTTATGAAAGAGGCGGCACAGGGTGAGGAGGAGGTGCCAAGCTACACATTGCAGTCCGCAGCAAAACCGTAATGCAGTCTTACAATACACAAAAGTTTTTCACGGGCCATATGAATACTTATGAAGCTTCAAGGAAACAATGAGAGTACCGAGGTATATAAAGAGGGTATTTGTAGAAAAAGGAGGGTAATTTATGAAAAAGAGGACAATTATGAATAAAATAGGAATCGCAGCAATCCTGATGACACTTTCCCTGTCAATGCTGACAGGCTGCGGAAACAGCGGCGACAGGACTTCCGATGAGGTATCGACGGAGGAAAATGCAGATACAGCAGGCATGGTGCATCTAAACAGTGCGGACGAAGTGTCTGCATTTATGGACGAGGTATATGGGGGCGTGGCAGAGGACCTGCTCCCGATGGAGGTATCGACGACGGAGCTTGACTTGGGGGATACGGACATGATTTCGTATCATACGGGTCTGTCAGACTTGGACGGTATCGAGGGCATTTATCTGTCTGAGTCGATGATGTCCTCGACAGCCTACAGTGCTGTGTACATCAGAACTACCGATGAAGCCGACGCAGAGGCGATTCGCCAGCAGCTTATGGACAACATCAATCCTGCAAAATGGATTTGTGTCACAGCAGAACAACAGTACGCAGTTTTGCTTGGAAATGATATCTTTTTCGTGATGGGACATCAGGACACGGCATCAGCGGTGCTTGAGAAGGCAATCGCGGCGGCGGAATCGCGCAGTATGAAGGTTTCTGACAAGCTTGAGAAGGCAAATCCAATATAAGCGGGAGAGGCACGTATGCTGTTTTCAAGTATTACATTCTTATATTTATTTCTGCCATTTACCATACTGCTCTATTTCTTCGTGCCGCAGAAAGGGCGGAATTTAGTACTGCTTGCGATGTCGCTTCTGTTCTATGCATGGGGGGAACCAGTGTATGTGCTCCTCATGCTCGCACAGATCGTCATCTCCTATGTACTTTTGTGGTTTGTGGACAGGTTCAGGGGAAGAAGAGCAGCCGGAATATTTTATATTCTGTCTGTTCTTTTGCCGTTTGCGGCATTATTTTACTTCAAATATTTTCAGTTTTTTATGGATGTGGTGTTTGGCATCAAGACAAAGACGATCGCGCTTCCAATCGGGATTTCGTTCTACACATTTCAGATTGTAAGCTATTGTGTAGACGTGTACCACGACAGGGTAGCGCGGCAGAAAAATCTTGTCACCTATGCGGCTTATGTGACGCTGTTTCCGCAATTGGTAGCAGGGCCGATTGTGCGCTACAGCGAGATTGAGCGCACGCTCACAAAGGGAATCGACTTCTCAGCATTTCATGAAAACTTTGAGCGGGGCGTGGTGCGCTTTGCAGTCGGTCTGGGCAAAAAGGTGCTGATTGCAAACGTGATTGGTGAGTTTGTGGCGGAGGTCGCAGCCCTTGGCACGCGCAGTCTGGCACTGTCATGGGCGTATGCGGTCGCCGTGTCGCTACAGATTTATTTTGATTTTTCAGGGTATTCGGATATGGCGATCGGCTTAGGCGGTATTCTTGGCTTTTCTTTCCCGGAGAATTTCAGATACCCGTTTATTTCTGGAAGCGTGACGGAGTTTTGGCGGCGGTGGCACATCACGCTCGGCGCGTGGTTCCGGGACTACGTTTATATCCCGATGGGCGGCAACCGGGTCCGTATGGCAAGATGGATTTTGAATATTCTTGTCGTCTGGCTGTTCACAGGACTGTGGCATGGGGCAGGCTGGAACTTCATTACGTGGGGGCTTTTGTTTGCTGTATTACTTGTCATGGAAAAAGGCGTGGGCAGACTGTTTGGCGGCAGGGAGGTTCTGGAGAAGAGCCATGCCGTGAAGGCAGCAGCCATTTTGAAGCATGGGTATGTGGTCTTTGTGATTCTTGTCAGTTTCCTGATCTTTCACAATGACAGCCTGACGGGCGCCTTGGCAGACATTCAGTCGCTGTTTGCACAGGGAAGTCTGATTGCGAGGGAGGCCAGCAGCGTGGAGCGCGCGGTATTTGCATATGTGCTGCAAAACCGCTTCGTGATACTGTGTATTGGCTTGATTGGGTCAACGCCGCTGCCGCTGTGGCTTTGGACGAAGCTGCAAAAAAGGCTTCAGTCAAGCACGGTTGGGGACAGGGTAGTGCATGTGCTCATGGGTGTGCTGGTGCTGGTACTCATGGCGCTTTGCACGGCCTATTTAATTGATGGCTCGTTCAATCCGTTTTTGTATTTCCGATTTTAAAGTGCGATGGATAAAGCCGCTGGTTTGCTTATGATATTGGTTTTGGAGGTGGTATGGTGAAAGCGTGTAAGTGGAAGCAGCGCATTACGATTTATGGGTTTGTGCTCTGTCTGGTGAGTATGATGGTACTGATGGTGATTTCCCCGAAGGAGACAATCTCTCGCGCGGAACGCCGCCGTCTGGCGGAGAAGCCCAGACTCACGGCAAAGAATCTGCTGGAAAAATCCTTTATGGACGATACAGAGAAGTATCTGCTCGACCACTTCCCATTTCGTGACGGGCTTCGGCGCATCAAGGCGTATTTTGCCTATGATGTCTTGCAGCAGAAAGAAAATAATGACATCTATGTCACGGACGGACACGCGGCGAAGCTGGAGTATCCGCTGAATGAGGCGTCTGTAAAGCGGCTTGCCGCGAAGATGAAGGGGCTGCGGCAGCAGTATTTTCCAGAGCAGACCGCATGGTATGCCATCGTGCCGGACAAGAATTTTTTTCTGGCGCAGCCAAATGGTTTTCCGTCGTTGGATTATGAGCGCATGAGCAGTTTGCTGTCGCAGGAGCTTGGCGCAGCCAGTGCATTTCGGTACATGGAGATTATGTCAGATCTGACGATTGACGACTATTACCGCACAGACACGCACTGGCGTCAGGAGAGGATTCTTGACGTTGCGCGCCGTGCGGCGGACACGCTCGGCGCGGGAGAATTTTTGTCTTTTTCCTCGGAGGGGCAGGCAGCGTTTACGCAAAATCAAATCAAGAATTTTTATGGCGTCTATTACGGTCAGGCGGCGCTTCCTATGGACCCGGACACGATCGTATATCTCACCAGCGAAGTGACAGACGCGGCGCGGGTGTGGAGTTTGGAGGAAAACATGCAGAGCGGCAAAAACGCTGGCAAGGTGGTGCTGCCGGACGAGGAGGGGGCAGTCTGGAAGGCGGTCTACCAGACAGAAAAGCTAGAGGACGGCAAGAGCCTTGACATGTATGATGTGTTTGTGGGCGGTGCGTCGTCCTTGCAGATACTGCGGAGTCCAAAGGCAGCCACGCAGCGGCGCTTGATCATCTTCCGCGACTCGTATACCAGCAGCCTTGCGCCGCTTTTACTGGAGGCGTATGGCGAGATTGTGCTGATTGATTTGCGCTATATCGACGCAGCGCGGATTGGGACGTATGTTGATTTCGCGGGGGCGGATATTTTGTTTTTGTATAATACGTCGATAGTCAATCACTCGGAGATGTTGAAGTGATGAATGTTTTATGAGCGTAATTGGGTAACAGGACTGTGATGGAAAAATCCTGAATATTTTTCGGACCAAATCTGTTTTGGTACTGATATAGGTGCTGTGTTTCTGTATAATATTGCTGGAATAATTTTTGCAACAGGTTATTTGCAAGTATCGACATTTACATTTTGACGCAGATTTCCTTTTTATAATATGACCGGTCAAAAAAGATAAAAAGGAGACAGAAGAAATGGCAACTAAAATCAATATTTCCTATTCATTGAAACAGAATGGAATTGTGTCGTGCTGGTGGCACAGTGTGGCAGGGGCAAATCGCTATTCAGCATTTATCAGACTGGTAGCTAATGGAAAAGCAATCGGTACAAGCTTTACCGCGGCGACAGAGTGCTTATCAAGTGAGAAAGTCATAGCAGGTGGTGTATACAGAATCATTGTATCGGCTCGTGATGCCAAAAATTACGAAATTGGATATGGAGAGCTGAGATTTACAGTTCCAAGTGATTTTTATGCAAGAAACCTCACGGCACCAACCAGAGTAAAGGCGGTGCCCGGCACAGAATCTGTACAGATAAGTTTTGACAGTGTGAGTGGTGCACTTAGTTATGATGTGTGGTTTGACGGCAAGATTTATAACACGACGCGGACCAATTATACGGTTACAGGACTGATCCCTAATTCATCGCATTCTTATATGGTACGTGCAAAAAATAGTAATGTGACAGGACCATATAGTGCGACACAAACTGTTGTAACCACTGCGAAACTTCCAGAAGTGCCCACTGGTTTAAAAAAGAGTGCTACAGAAAATTCAGCAACAGTCAGTTGGAATGCTGTGGGTGGTGCAGCCAGCTATGATTTGAAATTTAATGGCAGTGTGTACAACCAGACGGGAACCAGCAAAACATTTACCAGCTTGACTTCGGGAACCAGTTACAAATTTCAGGTTCGGGCCAAAAATTCGAGTGGAACCAGTGCATACAGTTCAGAACAGACCGTGGCCACAGCTCCTAAGGCACCGTCGAATATTAGTGCGTCCAGTACAAGCAGTACTGTAACAGTCAGCTGGACTAGGGTGACAGGGGCAGGCAGTTATATCATTAACTTTAATAATAAAAACTACACTGCGGCAGGCGTCAGCTCATCACTGACCATCAGCGGACTTCAGCCCAAGACTACGTATAGCTATAAAATTTGCAGCGTCGGCGCGGATGGTACTGGTAATTATAGCTCTGTGAGGAGTGTGACAACACAGGCGCAGACCTTTCAGGCTCCGACAGGCATTACCAAAAAGTCAACGGATAATTCCGTGACAATCAGCTGGAGTCCGGTTTCTGGTGCAACCGGCTACGATCTGAAATTTAATGGAAGTGTATACAGTGAAACAGGAACTACCAGAACTTTTACAGGATTAAATGCAAACACGGGCTATAGATTTCAGGTTCGTGCCAAAAAGACTGGAATCACAGGTACTTACAGTGCAGAACAGACAGTGACCACAGCACCCAGAACACCATCTGTGAGCAGTGTAGAGGCGACACATGATACCGCGACTGTCAAATGGGATGCCGTCCCGGGTGCAACCGGCTATGATTTGAAATTCAATGGTACAGTCTATTCGCTTCCAGCCAGCCAGACATCCAAGACAGTGACTGGATTACAGCCAAAAACCAGCTATTCCTATCAGATTTGTGCCAAAAATGCAGACGGAACAGGAACATACAGCGCACAGAGATCAATCCAGACACAGCCTAAGCTGCCAGAAGCGCCCAGCAGCATAACAACAGTAAACACCGAAAATTCTACAGAATTAAAGTGGAACAGTGTGAGCGGCGCGACAGGTTATGATGTCATGTTTAACGGACGCATGACGAGCGTATCAGGTACCAGCAAGAAATATACTGGATTAAGTGCAAATACCAAATATCCATATAAAGTACGTTCAAAAAATTCTGATGGCGCTGGTGAGTACAGTTCAGAGAAAACAGCCCAGACAGCTCCGAAACCACCGACCGGTGTGAAGGCAGTTACAGATGAAGATTCTGCAAATCTTAGCTGGGACAGCTCATCTGGTGCGACAGGCTATGAAGTAGATGCAGATGGAAAAAAATACAGTGCAACAGGAAATTCACATAAAGTGAGCGGACTCTCGCCAAACACCAGTCATACCTTCAAAGTGAGCGCCAAAAATGCGGGAGGAACCAGTACACCAAGCTCTTCCAAAAGCGCTAAAACAACACCCAAAGCCCCCGCCTCACCGAAAGCCACCGCCACAAAAAACAGCGTGACTGTGAGTTGGCCATCTGTGAGTGGGGCAACGAGCTACGATGTAATGTTTGACGGAAAACCTTACAGAACGACAGGAACTTCAAAAAGTATTACAGCATTGTCTCCGAATACCAGTCATACCTATGCAGTGCGTTGCAACAATGCTGACGGCTCGAGTAGATATGGCGCAGAAAACCGTGTGTCCACATTGCCGTCAGCACCGTCAATGCCCTCTGGCATCAATGCGACAGCCTCGAAAAATGCAGTGACGGTGAGCTGGCAGGCTGTGAGCGGGGCGGATAATTATGATCTGGAATTTAATGGGACGACCTATAAAGTAACAGGAACCTCGAAAAGTATATCAGGGCTGGCAGAAGGAACAAGATACTACTACAGGCTGAGAGCAAACAACGCCGGTGGATCAAGCTCCTACACATCAAGCAGATCGGTGGTGACATTGATGAGTCCGCCTGCGGCACCGTCAAATGTGCATGCAAGTTCAACGCATGATACAGCGACAGTCAGCTGGTATCCCGCAGCCAGAGCGACAAGTTATAATATGGTATTTAATGGCACTGGCTATAGTGTAAGCGGAACTTCACAAACCGTCAGAGGACTCAGGCCCGACACAAATTATTCTTACAAGGTATGTGCAGTCAATTCGGGCGGTTCAAGCGCATATTCATCAGGCACTGTCAGAACTCAGATACAACCGCCTGCGGTGCCGGAAAATGTCACAGCGTCTGCAACCAAGGATACAGCCGCTGTCAAGTGGGACCCTGTGAGTGGGGCAACTGGGTATGATCTTTTGTTCGACGGAACGCTTCACAGCACGACAGAGCCAGCTAAGACTGTCACAGGACTGAAACCCGGAAAGGACTATACCTATCAAGTACGGGCGAAAAATGCAGGCGGTCCCGGCAGCTACAATCCAGTGCAGACAGTTCATACGGCTGAGATCAAGAAAGACACTCATGTTCCGCCAAGGAGACACAAGAGAAGATATCCCAATGGAAAACAACTTTATACAGAGCTTGATCCTGTTAATGTTGTTACAGGCGCTTTTATGTGGCAGCATACTTGGCTCGGACGAAATGGCAAAGACAATCTTGAATTTGTCCCTATGTATGAGTCACAGCGAGGCAGCCATTACGGAAAAATGGGAAATAAGTGGACACATTCTCTGAACTATATGCTTTATGCAGACGATACATATGTATACTTCGAGACACCCGACGGCAGCATCATTCCTTTTTACAGGACAGGAGAAAAACAGCACGATCTGGCAGAAGGTGTTCATTCTACATACAGGCTGAAACGCGATGAGAATTTTAATTATTATGTGACAGACCTTGATGGTACAGAGTACCATTATGACCACAGCAGTCATCTTGCTTCTGTTATAGAGGATGGTCTCACAGAGTACCGTATCCAGACAGATCAGGATGGTAAAATACTGGAAATTGCCGGCAGGCATGGCGAGAAACTGAAATTTACGTATCAGAATGGATATCTCGCCAAAGTGGCGGACGAGACAGGAAACGAGGTCAGCCTGCTGTACAAGGACAAGTGCCTTGCAGCCATTCGAAATGCGGAGGAGGACAGCATCAGCTTCACCTACGACGCAGACGGCAATCTGCTGACGATCACGGACTTCAATGGCGCAGGGTATCTGACGAACACATATGATCAGAAACAGCGTATCGTCAAACAGGTTGTGGCTGGGCGAGTTGAATACCGTGTGGTCTATGATGAAGTAAACCGGGAGACTTATTTCCATACAGGAGACAAATATTTTACCAAATACACCTACGACGCAGACGGCAATGTCACAGAAATCAGCAACGACAAGACCGGAATCCGTAATAAATTTGACAGCTATGGCAGAATCACAGAACAGACAGATGTATTTGGCAATGTCACGGGGATGACCTATGACAGCTGCGGACGCATGAACAGCATCACCTATCCCGATGAGACGACAGAAAAGGTGAGCTATAACCAGCAGAATCAGCCAACGTGCGTCGAGAACAGGGACAAGACCACAACGCGCTATACATATGACGACAGGAACAACATAACCGCCATAACGGATGAAAATGGCAATACCAGTGTCTATGAATATGATGAGCAGGACAATCTCATCGCCTTTACAGACAAAAATGGCGCCAAGTGGCAGTATACCTATGACAGCAATAACCATTTACAGGAAGCGTCGGACTGTCTTGGCAACAGATATCAGTACGGGCATGATGCGGCAGGGCGGCTTGTTTCCTATACGTCTCCTACAGGCAGTGTGGTTGCATACACCTATTCTAAAGATGGAAGCCTGCTGAGCATGACGGACGCCGACGGGGAGGTGCTGTACAGCTATGACGCAAACGGAAGCTGCACCAGCATCACGGACAGAATGGGGCATAAACAACAGTTTGCCTACAATGAGGCAGGACAGCTGATATCTGCCACAGACGCGATGGGCGCAGTACATACCTTTATATATGATGATGAAGGAAATCTAAAGTCTGAGAAGGATGCACTGGCGTATCAGGAAAGCTGCCAGCGGAACCAGTGGGGCAGTGTGACCTCCTACACCGACAAAAACGGCAATACAACCAGCTATACTTTTGACGATGCCGACAGGCTTACCGTGGTGAGAAATGCAGCGGGCGGAGAGCTTCGCTATGCCTATGACATCATGGGACAGGTGACAGCCGTGACCGACGAAAGGGGACACAATACGTCCTATCTGTATGATCATGCAGGCAATGTCACAAAAGTGACAGATGCGCTTGACAACACAGTGACCTACACCTATGACGGAAATGGCAACATTCTGAGCATGACCGACGAGGAGGGCATTGTCACAGAATACAGCTATGATAGTGGTGACAGGCTGCTCTCCATCACAAGAGAGGAAGAAAGCATAAGCTTTGCTTATGATGAACTGGGCAGACTCATCTCTATCGAGGATTCCTGCGGACATACAGAGACCGCGGACTATGACGGAGAGGACAGACTCACCGCCTATGAGGATAAAGAAAACAATCGAACCACCTACACCTATGACAGTGCGGGACGCATCACAGCGGAGACGGAGCCCAATGGAGCCATCACAAAATATACCTATGACAAAAATGGCAACTGTCTTGCAGTCGAGGATGCGCTCGGGCACAAAACTACCTATGAATATGATGCCAATAACCGCCTGACAAAAGTGACCGATGCGGCAGAGAACTGCGTCACATACGACTATGACGCGAGAGGAATGCTCACCACTGTGACAGATGCCAATAACGGCACAACGGTATATGAGTATGACGGCAATGGGAATTTAGTGAAGGAGACAGACCCCGCAGGCGGCACAAAACAGTATACATACGACCGTCTGAACAGAATTACCCGAATCACAGATGAGGAGGGACATGTTAGCGCCTGCGAGTACGATGCGTCGGGCAACATGACAAAGTATATTGATGCCAATGGCAATAGCTGGACCTATACTTATGATGCCATGGACAGAATGACAACAGCCGCGGACAAAGACGGCGCAGGCATCACGATGGAATACACGGCATCGGGCAGACTGTCATCTGTCACAGACCAGGAGGGCGCAAGGACAGACTATACCTATGACCGCAGAGGCAGGCTCACAAAACTCTCCGATGCCAGCGGCAGCAGCCTGACCTATACTTATGACGCGATGGGCAGAGTGCTCACGCAGACCGATGCGCTCGGCAACACTACGACATGTGCCTACGCACCAAACGGAAACCTGACTAAGTTAACGATGGCGGAAGGCGATACAGTCGAGTACACCTACAATGCGCTTGGACAGGTAGAAACAGTATCTGATGCCCTTGGAAACTGTACAACTTATACACATGACGCACTCGGACAGGTGACAGGCATCACAGACGCCATGGGAAATACGACCGCATTTACCTACACCGCAGACGGCAGAATCGCCACAGTGACCGATGCGCTCGGCAGCACGACCGCATACGAGTATGACGGAAACGGAAACCTTACTTCTGTGACGGACGCCCTCGGCAATACCACGGCATTTGAGTATGACGCATTGAATAACTGCATCAAGGAATATCAAGATGCGGGCGAAGTGAAAACCTGCATTACGCTGTACCAGTATGACAAACGCAGCTGCATGATCAAAGAAATCAATCCGTTATTGGAGGAATGCAGCTACAGCTATGACGG
>OFGG01000239.1_pt1 | contig 48656 bp, 41 predicted proteins | sample 1521701 | NCBI WGS metagenome assembly OFGG01 (sample SAMEA3504081, study PRJEB24116) | mouse gut metagenome | biome: mouse gut; feature: mouse-associated habitat; material: faeces | place: Denmark | collected 2011
AATAGGATGATTCTTTTGTTTTTATAGTTTGATTGCAGCCAGCGGCTGCGGTATGTTTTAAATAGTATAAAGAAAATATGCGGCTGCCCTGGCCGCTATTTTTGTCTGCAAATCTGTCAAAACTGTTAGAATCCGGAAAGAATTGAGTTAGAATCTTAGCCTATAGTATTGTTAAAAGGAGGCATAAGTCATATGGATATTTTAAAAACAACGAACTTAAAGAAATATTATGGACAGGGCGATACCCAGGTGAAGGCCCTTGACGGGGTAGATTTTGCTGTGGGGGAAGGGGAGTTTGTGGCCATCGTAGGCACGTCGGGAAGCGGCAAGTCAACGCTCCTTCATATGATCGGCGGGCTGGACCGTCCTACAAGCGGAAAGGTAGAAGTGGCGGGGAAGGATATCTTTACTTTAAAGGATGATGAGCTGACGATTTTCAGGAGACGGAAGATCGGGTTTATTTTCCAGAGTTATAATCTGGTGCCGGTGCTGAATGTTTATGAAAACATTGTCCTGCCCATCACCCTTGATGGGAACAAGATTGATCGAGGGCATATTGACAATATCATTGAAACCTTAGGGCTTCCTTCCAAGGCAGGCAGCCTGCCGGGGCAGCTATCCGGCGGCCAGCAGCAAAGAGTTGCCATTGCAAGGGCGCTGGCGTCAAAGCCTGCCATCATCCTTGCGGATGAGCCTACCGGGAATCTGGACAGCAGCACAAGTTTAGACGTGATGGGGCTTTTGAAGGTGACCAGCGACAAGTTTAAACAGACCATGGTGATGATCACCCACAATGAGGAAATCGCCCAGATGGCGGACCGGATCATCCGGATAGAAGACGGAAAAATCGTAAATAAAAAGGCTGTGGGGGTGTAGAGATGTTTAACGTGAACAGTAAAGCTGCGGTAAGGAAGCTTTCCCGGAAAAGCTTGGCGGCAGCGAAATCAAGAAATCTGATCGCCGTGCTTGCCATTGCCTTAACGGCGCTTTTGTTTACGGCGCTTTTTACGGTAGGCAGCGGTATGATAGAAAACTTCCAGCGCCAGACCATGCGCCAGGCGGGAGGAGACGGCATGGGAGTGCTCAAATATGTCACCGATGAGCAATATGACAGGGTCAAGGGGCATGAGCTGATCGACGAGATCTCCTATAACCGTATTTTGTGTGACGATGTGTTAAATGAAGAGTTTTTAAAGCGTCATGCGGAGTTTTATTATATGGACGACGTGGGGATCAAGCTGGGATTTTGCGAGCCTGTAGGAGGGCATAAGCCTGTGGCTGCCAATGAGGTTATGATGGATACCAGGACCATCAAGCTTTTGGGGATTGAGCCGAAGGAAGGGGAGCCGGTAACCTTAAAGCTTCTGGTGCATGGAAAGGAAGTGGAGCGGGATTTTGTGCTTTCCGGCTGGTGGGAGGCGGACCCGGCGTTCAACGTATCCATTTTGGTAGGATCAAGGGCGTACGTGGATGCCCATTTGGATGAACTTTACAATGATTATAAGGAGAGCTTGCAGCTGACCGGTGTGATCAACTGTTACATCATGTTTAAAAATTCCATGGATCTTGAGGGCAAGATGGAGCGAGTGGTCATGGAAAGCGGTTTTTCCACGGATCAGGATTCGCCGGACTATATTGATAATAATGTGAACTGGGCTTATCTTTCCACCAATATCGGGATGGATGCGCCTACCGTAGCGGCAATTGGCCTGTTTCTTTTGCTGATCATATTTGCGGGCTATCTGATCATCTATAATATTTTCCAGATATCCGTGATCAGGGATATCCGTTTTTACGGGCTGTTAAAGACCATTGGCACCACCGGGAAGCAGTTAAGGAGCATTATCCGGTATCAGGCCTTTGTGCTGTCCTGCGTGGGCATCCCCATCGGTCTTGTGGCCGGGTATTTGACGGGATGTGCGCTTGTTCCTGTGATTATGAGCCAGAGTTATTTTGCGGCAATTGACTATCAGGTATCTCTCAATCCTCTGATCTTTTTAGGCAGTGCGTTATTTGCCTTTGCCACGGTGCTTTTAAGCACGGCAAAGCCGGGAAGGGTTGCCGGGCGGGTGTCTCCGGTGGAGGCGCTGCGGTATACGGATAGCGGCGCTGAAATGGACAGCCGCAAGACACGCAGAAAAGGACGGGCAGGGAATAAGAATGCTAAAAAGGTGAAAAAATCCGGATACGGCGCACGCATAGCAGGTATGGCGGCCGCAAACCTGGGCCGAAACCGGAAGCGGACGGTGTTGGTGGTGCTGTCCATGTCTTTAAGCCTGGTATTGTTCAACACTATTTACACGGTTAGCCTTGGCTTTGATATGGATAAGTATTTAAGCAAATTTGTGGATACGGACTTTTTGGCTGCCCATGCGGATTATTTCCGGTATCGGTTCCGGGGGCCGGAAAACGGAACATCGGAGAGCCTTATCGAGGCGGTGGAAGGACTGCCTGGCTTTACGGAAGGGGGAAGGATTCTTGGAAATATCATGGATGAAGAATGCTTTAAGATAGAATATGACGGAGAGACCTGGGAAACGGCGGATGATCATGGAAATTATTTCTGTGCTGTCTACGGGATGGAAGATTTGCCTTTGCAGAGGCTTTGGGTTTTGGAAGGGGAAATCGATCTGGAAAAATTAAAGTCCGGAAATTATATTCTGGAGGGCATTGATCTGGATGATTATGAAAATCCTGAGTGGGAGTCCTCCCATTACCGGATTGGGGATACCGTGACGCTGCACAATTATAAAGGACGGCTTACGGAGGGAGAGGAGAATAATGACAAGGAGTATCAGAGCCGGGAGTATACAGCCAGGGAATTTACGGTGATGGCCAAGGTTGCCATGAAATATTATACCAATACTTGCGGTATAGGGCATGACTTCAATTTTTATCTTCCTGCGGATGTGTACCGGGAGATGGTGGAAGTGCCTGGGATCATGAGCTATTCCTTTAATGTCAGTGACGACGAAGAGGCTAATGTGGAAGCTTTCTTGGGAAAATACACGGAAGAGGTGGAGCCGGTTATGGGATATAGCTCAAAGGCCGGCCGGAAAGGAGAATTTGAAAGTACGCGGAACATGGTGCTTTTCGTAGGCGGTGTGTTAAGTCTCGTGATCGGGCTTATTGGGGTGCTGAATTTTGTAAACTCCATGCTCACCAGCATTTTGACCCGGAGAAGGGAATTTGCCATGCTGCAGTCGGTGGGCATGACCACATCCCAGCTTAGAAAGATGCTGATGGTGGAAGGATTGTATTATACCGCAGGGGCAGGGGTTCTTTCCCTTGTTCTGTCGGCGGCTTTTTCCGGATTTGTTATGCCTGGGATGACAGGTGGGTTATGGTTTTTCACCCATCGGTTTACGTTAATGCCTCTTCTTGCTACCGTGCCGGTTCTTTTGGCACTGGGGATCATTCTCCCGGCAGGAGTGCTTGGCAGCGTGACCAGACAGAGCGTGGTGGAACGGCTCCGGGAGACAGAATAAATGATGCAGGATACCAAACAACGCAGGGGGCTTCCCCTGCGTTGTTTCATGATGTGCCGGTATTGTGGTCAGTGTGATCAAAAGGAACATAAGCGTAGGCGCGCCGGCCGATATCCACACAGACCCAAAGAAACCCTTCTTCGTATTCCACAAGATAATCAAAAAACGGGCTTCGGCCAAACAATTCCCGAACCCGCCATTTCCCGCTATATCCGCAGGCTTCCTGATAGCCGGACAGGAAGATGGAAAGTGCCTGGGAAATGGAAGTCTCGCACAAGTCGCCAAAAGGGTTATCCAAATAGACCCTGCCATAATTTTCGTGGAAATCAAAATCTTCCCAGATCAGCTGCGAGGTGTAAGGGATTTCGTTGACACCGGCGCGGCGGTGCCCGCCTTCATGCCGTGCATACAAGACGACATACTTTTTCAGATCGGGGTTAAATAGCAGATCCATGGACACGTCATGTTCCTTTTGAGAGATCATGGCATTGTAATATCCGCCATCCAGAGGGAAAATGCGTTCTGCCACCCAGTTGTCCAAAGTAAAATCATATCCGGCCTCCTGCCCGTATTCATGTAAAATATACGTGATTTCCAGATAGATCCACCAGTGAAACCCCTGTCCGTCCCGGGAGGAAATAAAATCATGATGATAAACAAAATCATCGTTGCTTTCGTAAGAATGCCAAAGATTGTGGCTTACGACGGGGGTAAAGCTGCTGGGCACGGAAGGGCCGGATGATATTGGGGCAGACAACAAACCGGGTTCTTGCCGGGGGAGTGATTTGGCGTATGCGGATATGCCAAGCGTGCATATGAGTACAAGGGCAAAGCTGGTCAATCTTGTTTTCAATCAGAGTTCTCCTTTGCAAATATGTCTGAAAACGGCGTGATGGTTCTCTGGGCAAATTATACCATGGGAAGCCGGTATTCTCAATAGCGGTAACAATTTATCAAAGCCCTTTTGCCTGCCGGATCCGGCAGGGATTTTTTGGTTTTGCTTGACAGGTATGCTATATGATGATATATTAATGATATCAAAATAATATCAAGAATACTGAGGGATAAAAAGGACCCAGGTATGTATGCAGGGAAAGGATGGAGGCTCAATATGGAAGAGAAAAGGAATATCATTACGGAAAAGGAAATCACATCGGCAAAAGGGGGAATGGCGCTGATCCTGGTATTTTTAGGATTTATTGTGGACATAGCGGCCATAGCGGGGGCAATTTCTCTTTTGGATGCGGGAAGCGGAACGATTGGCGGCATTTTGCTGGCGGTTGGAATTGTTTTTTTGGTGGCAGTGATCATTTTAAGCACCGGGCTTCATGTGGTGAATCCAAATGAAGCAATGGTATTTACCCTTTTCGGGAAATATTATGGTACAATTAAAAAGCATGGATTTTATTATTTAAATCCCTTTGTGTCAGCCATCAACCCGGCAGGGAAGACCATGGTCAGCACCAGCACCAACGGCAATGCTTCGGTCAGTACAGTGAGCGTGAAAAAGATTTCCACGAAAGTTATGACATTGAATAATGAAAAGCAGAAGGTCAACGATGTGCTGGGAAACCCGGTCATCATCGGTGCGGTGGTGATCTGGCGGGTAAAAGACCCCACAAGCGCAGTCTTTCAGGTAGAAAACTACAAAAAATACTTATCTACCCAGTGTGATTCCACGATCAGGAATATTGCAAGGCTTTACCCTTATGACGTGATGGAGGAAGGGGAAACGGAAGAAAAGACGCTGCGGGGCAGCAGCCAGGAGATTGCCGTCAATATGACGGCAGAGCTGCAGGAGAGGGTAAAGGACGCAGGGTTAGAGATCATGGAAGTGCGTATCACCCATTTATCCTATGCGGAGGAGATCGCGGCGGCAATGCTCCAGCGCCAACAGGCGGTAGCGATCATTGCTGCAAGAAAGAAGATTGTGGAAGGTGCAGTGAGTATGGTTAAGATGGCCATTGACGAGTTGGGAGAGGAAGAGGTTGTGGTGCTTGACGAGGAGAGAAAAGCAGCCATGGTTAGTAACCTCTTGGTAGTCCTTTGCGGAAACAAGGATGCCCAGCCCATAGTAAACAGTGGAAGTATTTATTAAATATGCAGACCGCTGCAGGAAGCGGATCCGGCAGGAAGGAAGTGAGAAAGATGGAGAAGGCTATGCAAAAAGGCCAGATGGGAGATTTGCCCTTGGAAGAACTGAATCAAAAGGAACAGGAATTGTCCCAGCGGCTTTTGCGCCTCGAGGCGATGGAAAAAGAAATCCGTGAGAAGGAAAAGAAGCTGAAGGAGACAGAAAAGGCGAAAAAGCAGATCCTGCTCCGGCTTTCCCCTTCTTTATGGAATGAGATCGCAAAGTGGGCAGATGAGGACTTCCGCTCCATAAACGGACAGATTGAGTACCTGTTAAGTGATTGCGTGCGTCAGAGAAAGAAAGGATAAGCGGTCATGGGGATTCATTTTCGGAGTTGACAAGCGGTCGTGTCCTGTCTGCACGCCTGCCTGCCAATTACGAAAATGAATCCCCATAGCCGGTAATTAGTGCTTGACAAATACCCCTATAGGGTATATTCTTCGTATTAGAAGAATATACCCTATAGGGGTATTTTTGGAGAGGTAATGAAAATGGGTCAAAATGGAAATAATCTTGAGCAGGAAAACATTTGTGAATGTTGCCGCGCCAAGCATACGCCCAGAAGTGAAAAAGAGCTAAAGCAGCTTCAAAACCGTTTAAACCGGATTGTCGGCCAGTTAAACGGTATTGGACGGATGCTGGATGAAAACCGTTACTGCGGAGATATCCTGACACAGATAGCGGCAGTGGAAAGCGCATTGCAGAGCTTTGGACATATTGTGCTTGCCCGGCACATGGAAACCTGTGTTGTGGAGGAAATCCGCAAAGGGAATGAACAGATTATGGAAGAAGTGGTTGAGTTGGTGAAAAAGCTGAAGTGAGGATAAGTGATGAAGAAAGAAAAATATGCAGTGACGGGGATGACATGTTCCGCATGTTCTTCCCATGTGGAAAAAAGTGTGTCAAAATTGCAGGGGGTGGATGAGGTAAGCGTAAATCTCCTGACAAACAGTATGCAGGTTGCCTATGACGAGGGCGCCTGTAATATCCAGATGATTACGGAAGCGGTTGAAAATGCCGGCTACGGGGCCAGCCTTATGTCGGCGGAAAATACGGCAGGAAATGATACACTTGGGGCAGGCGGTAAAAATGTGTCAGGAAGGGAAGCCGTAAAAGGCAAAAAGGAAAGGAAGGAGATGAGGACAAGGCTTTTGATCTCAATTGTCTTCATGGTTCTTTTAATGACGGTGTCCATGTACCATATGTTTTTTATGTGGCTCCACCTTCCCGTTCCGGGGCTTTTTATGAAGCTGTTCCATGGAAATGAAAATGCATTGACGTTTGCGTTTACGCAGTTTCTTTTGACGCTGCCGATTATCTATGTAAACCGGAAATACTATCAGACCGGCTTTAAGACATTGTTCCATGGAAGCCCCAATATGGACAGCCTGATCGCGGTGGGATCCGGTGCGGCGCTGGTTTATGGTGTTTTTGCGATTTACCGGATCGGATATGGGTTAGGGCATGGCGACGGCGCCCTGGTAAGCCGTTATGCGTCTGATTTGTATTTTGAGTCAGCGGGAATGATTCTTGCCTTGATCACGGTAGGGAAGTATCTGGAAACCCGTTCGAAGGGAAAGACCGGGGAAGCCATTGAAAAGTTGATGAATTTATCGCCTAAGACGGCGCTTTTACTGTCAGAGGATGGTTCGGAAAAGGAGATTCCCACAGAACAGCTTTCAAAAGGAGACCTTTTTATCGTAAAGCCGGGCAGCCTGATCCCGGTAGACGGAGTGATCGAGGAGGGAACTTCCAGTGTCAATGAGGCTGCGATCACAGGGGAGAGCATTCCTGTGGAAAAAGGCCCCGGCGACCCGGTAGTGTCGGCTACCATGAATAAAGCCGGAAGGCTGATCTGCCGGGCCGTGAAGGTAGGGGAAGATACCACCCTTTCCCAGATTATCCGTCTGGTGGAGGAGGCTTCCGCATCCAAGGCGCCTATTGCCAGGCTGGCGGATAAGATTGCCGGGATTTTTGTGCCGGTGGTCATGGCGATCGCAGCGCTTACCTTTTTTGTATGGCTGATTGCCGGAGGCGGGTTTGAGGAAGCCATGTCCAGTGCCATTGCCGTGCTGGTTATTTCTTGTCCTTGTGCGCTTGGGCTGGCAACACCGGTTGCGATCATGGTAGGAACTGGGGTTGGGGCCAAAAACGGCATATTGATTAAGTCTGGGGATGCTCTGCAGTCCGCAAGGGATATTGACACAGTGGTTTTGGATAAGACAGGAACCATCACGGAAGGGAAGCCAAGGGTCACGGATGTGGTGTGTTTTGAAAGAAATATGGATGAAAACAAAGTTCTTTCCCTGATCGCGGCAGTGGAAAAGCCCAGTGAGCATCCGTTAGCGGAAGCGATTATAGCGGAAGCATCAGAAAGAGGACTTGTGGTTCCTGATGTGACGGAGTTTCAGGCTGTTTTTGGAAAAGGTGTGAAAGCGGCCTGTGAGGGCAGTCAGTATCTGGCCGGAAACAAAGGATTTATGGAAGAGAGCAGAGTTACCCTTCCGGATTCTCTTATGGAAAATATGGACCGGTTTTCCGGGGATGGAAAAACGCCCTTGCTTTTTGCAAAGGACGGGAAACTGCTGGCAGTGATCGCGGTAGCGGATACGGTGAAGGAGTCTTCCAAAACAGCTATTGAAGTGTTCCACAGGATGAAGATAGATGTTGTGATGCTGACCGGTGACAACAAAAGAACGGCGGAAGCGGTGAAGCGGCAGCTGCACATTGACCAGGTGATTGCGGAAGTGCTTCCGGAAGATAAGGAAAAGGAAATACAGCGGTTGAAAAAAGAAGGGCGCAAAGTGGCGATGGTAGGCGACGGAATTAACGACGCGCCTGCTCTTGCGGCGGCGGATGTGGGGATAGCCATTGGCGCCGGCACGGACGTGGCGATTGACAGCGCAGACATTATCCTGATGAAAAGCCGTCTTACGGATGCCATCACGGCTATCCGCTTAAGCAGGGCGGTGATCAGGAACATCAAAGAAAACCTGTTCTGGGCATTCTTTTATAATGTGATCGGGATTCCCCTGGCGGCAGGAATCTGGTATCCTGCATTTGGCATCAGGTTAAACCCCATGTTTGGGGCAGCGGCTATGAGTCTGAGCAGTTTGTTTGTAGTGGGAAATGCCCTGCGGCTCCGGAATTTTAAGGGTAATATGGAGGAGCGAAAGCGGGATATAACCAATAGGATTGATACAATAAAACATGTACCGGAAGACATGGACGATGTCCATACCGGTGAAAAAAAGGAGGAAAAAAACATGAAAAAAACAATGATCATTGAGGGCATGATGTGCGCCCATTGCACAGGAAGGGTGCAGAAAGCACTGGAGGGGATTGAAGGCGTGGAAAGCGTCGCAATGAGCCTTGAGGAAAAAAGCGCGGAAGTCATGTTGACTAATGAGGTGGAAGAAGGCGTGCTGAAGGCGGCAGTGGAAGAAGCCGGGTACGAAGTAGTGGAGATCCGGTAAATGATGCTGTTTTGATGCAAAAATGATGCAATTATGATGCATTCCTCTGGTAAGATGGTTTTGTGACCATTTACGGATCCGGAAGCAAATGGAGCAAAGGATGTGTAAATGACCGGCCATGAGAAAGATGAGGGGGATTGCATGATGGACGAAGGAAACGGGAAGAGCAGGCGGAAGAGTTTCCGCCTGGCCGGAAGATTTTTGGCAGCAGCCGCAGTTGCGGCAGGTTTATGCTGCATCCTGTTTTATAGCAGGGAAAAAGGCTATGAAGATTATACGGTACAGATGAAGCAGCATTTTGTGGAGTATTCGGAAGAATATGATTATTGGGATGTGCTCACTGTAGAGTATCCTTGTCTGGAAGGAATCGACAGGGAAGTACAGGAACGGTTAAATACCTTGATGTATGATACGGCTATGGATAGGGTCAATTATTGGCATTTAAATCCGTCGGAAGATGTGAAGGCTTACCAGGAGGAAGTATTTTCCATCTTTTGCAGTGATGTTAATTGTCAGGCCACTTTCCATAGCCAATATCTTCTTAGTCTTGATTTTAAGGAATATTATTCCGCAGGGAACCCGGTCTGGGCGACCAATGGAACGGAGCGGGCGCTTACCCTGGATCTGGTGACAGGAGAAAGCTATGCTCTTTCGGATATTGTGGAGATCAACAGGGATTTTGTCAGAATTTGGGATAAATCTTTGAGCGACAGACTGGAAGCGGAGTATGGGGATGAGGAAGATATGGATATTCTGCTTTCCTGGTTCACAGGCGCGGATGAGGAGACAAATCGGGAATTTTTCTGCCGCCCCTTCTTTTATGTCACGCAGGAAAAAGATTTCGTGGTGGGAATCTCTTTGGATCCGGTATTGTGGCGTGCTTATACCTATGAGCCGGCCAACTGGAACTATTATGCCAGGCTCAGTCTTGAAGAGTTAGAAGGATTTAAAAAAGACAGTGAATTTTGGAATAAGTATTTAAAATCAGAAACGACAGGAGAAGTGATCCCCTGTGAGGACAAGAAGGAAAATATCTGGCTGGGGGAGGATGCAGGAGTATGGGATTACGAGTATTAAAAAAGACGATTTCCATCCTGCTGCTCTGTGCCCTTTTCCTTGGCAGCCTTTTGGCAGGCTTTTTTCTTGCGGACAGGATGGCAGTGCTGGCAGCTTCCAAAGAGAAATATCCTCTAATCTACGGAGAGATACCGGAAAGTGATCTTCCAACCGTAGTTTTGATCGCTGATGAGCAGGATTATACAGTCCTTCCCGGAGACAGCCTTTGGAAAATTGCGGAAAAATTTTTGGGAGACGGAAACGCTTATGTGGATATTGCCAAGGTAAATAAAGAGCTTGTTTTGGATCCAAACCTGATTTTTCCCGGTACGGATCTTTCTATAGTTAAGACAGGAAGGATCGTGAGGGAAGAAGCAGGATTTGGGGGATTGCAGATGGGGGATTATTCCATGGATATCCCACGTGGTTTTAGGGCGGGAATCAGGCAGTCCGGGGATGCGTATGCAAATTTCTCCCTTTCCGGGGATAATGGAGCGATTGCCTGCTTGATTCAGGATAAGAAGGAAGAGACGGCACAAAGTGTTAAGGACTGGAAAAAGTGTACAGACCTGATCGCGGAATATGCCAGGGAAAATTATGGGAAACAGGTTTTGGATCTTCAGTTTGAGCATTACCGTATGGTGGATCAGGAAGGCGCTTCCGGGAACCTTTACCTGTATTCTTTCATCTGGCGGGTAAGCCCCGATTATCCCGACCTTAAACAGTCGGTGTGTGTGGGCCTTAAGCTGACAGACCATGTGCAGGCGGAGTTTGTGGGGGTTGGCGCAGACCATGATATCTATGGGTATGTGCGCTACGTGACAGCCACCTTTACGGAACACTATGACCCTGACAGTGCAGAAACGTTTACGGTCAACGATTCTAATATGCAGATGGCGCCTTTGGTGGAGTGGAAGCCTGGGGGGATAATTAATTCCTTTGCCTGGGTGGATGAATACTTTACTTCCGCATTAGAAAGAGCGATGGGGATTGAGGAGGAAAAAGGTGTGAAAGAGAAATTGATGGATAAGATGGGCCGTTTTTAAGGCGGCCCGATATCTTGTGATGAAATTATTATTGTCCAACATCAGGATTTAAGCGGATACGGATAATCTGGCCGTCTAAAACATAGTGGGAGAAATTCGTCTCATCTCCGTTACGCAGAAAATCAACAATCCATCTGCCGTCTTCAAAGTGTCCTTCTTCCACAGTAAGAAAGTTCAGCTGGCCCCATTGCCTGGATTCCATGTGGATATAACTTTTCTCGTCAGAGACGTTGGGTCTTTTGATAAAGTCAAATGCCACTCCGGCGCCCCCTGCAAAAAATTCGCATCCCCCGGTCTGTATCAGGAATGCTCTGCCCCGTATTTTTGTTTTATCTTTTCCTGTCTTGTCGGTGAGTTCCTGTGTATATCCCAAATGTGCCTGTCCGGTGTGGAGAAAATGAGCGATCACATGGTAATCCTTCAACTTAATATAACGTTTGGTTTCAAATTCTTCCTCTGCAATTGCGTGGATGTTTCCGGTTTTGCGGTAACGGATAAGTAAGGGGGATAAGTTCGCGATTGTCCGCATGGTAACTGCCATATCCCTGCAATTTTCCTTCAAATTTCCGTTTGCGTCAAGGGCGTGCTCCGCACCAAAGCAACAGATGCCGATTGCGCCATAGTCTGCTGCGGCAAGTATTGCGTTCATTGCGTTTGCCTCACCGAAAAGGGGGGATTCCGGGATAAAAAGAGGATTATCTTTTCTGTCATAGCGCTGGCAGATCCGCAGGTACTCCCGGCGGTTTTGGTTGTAGATATCCGGGCCGATCATGTCAAGGTCCGGTGCGCCGGCTTTCCAGATATCCAGCATTCTGCCGACGGCAGCTCCGGCGTTATAGCAAAGCCCGGCTTCCTCATATCCGTTTTCCCCTACCATCACGTTTGTAAACAAAGGAAGGTCATAAATTGCTTTTCCTGTTTTGGCAATCTGTCCGATAAATTTTGCGTGATGCCATGCGGAAAAAGCCTCGTGTGCATATCTGCCAAACTGCTTCCGCCAAGGAGACAGGTTTTCCGGATTTTTTAATTCTTCGACTCCTGAGTCTTCCAGAACAATGCTTTTCAGGCAGTCCGGGATTTCCTGCATATAAGCTTTTTGAGCTTCTTCCGAATAATCCATATCGGTATTGGCGTACCCCATTTCGTTTTCAATCTGCACGGCAAGGACAGTGCGGGCCTGGCCGTCATATTCTTTCAAAAAAGCCATAAGCGCCCCAAATGCTTTTTCATCCCGGCTTAATGTCTGCATACAGTGTGGGGAAAGGGATGCCACCAAAGCGCCATCCGGCCCTTGGGCCACATGGTATGTGTTTGAGTCCGTCTTGATGTATTCCGGTACATAATTGGGATGTCCGTTTTTGCTTGTACCAAACCATAAAATGATCAATTTCAGTCCTGCCCGCCGAACCTCGTCAATAAGCCCCTTTACCAGGGCCATGTCGTATTGATCTTTTTCAGGTTCTAACCGGTACCAGTAGACCGGCGCTTCCAGGCAGTTTCCGCCGTATTTCTTCACAACTTGGATAGCTTTTTGAATAAGCGGCGTTCCGGTGGAAGAGTTGTGTGCCTGTACCCCGACGGGCATAAACGGATTGCCGTATTCGTCTTTTAAAAATTCGTTTATCATAGTGTAAGGTCTCCTTTTCTAAAGCTTATCATGTACCGGTGTGTTTTGAAAGGGAGATTTTGGACAAGTTTTAGCATTCAAAAATTGACATTGATATTTTGGTCTGTAGATTATATTTTTATAAAATTCTTGACAAGGATCTGGTTCAATGATAGCATGATGAAAACAAACAGGATTCATTCGCTGACACGCTTAAGGAGATTATAATGAACCGGAGCATATTTTCAGGCAATTATGATAGCTGCGTATATTATTACGGACGTATTTGCTTGTAACTGGCTGCCACAGGCGCACAGTTATAAGCCGATAGGTCTTATGTCTGTGCGTGGCTTTAAGTGATGAGGACGTTGGTCCAATACGAAACCTGCTTTTTTAACGCATCAGACATATGGCGTGTCTGGTGCGTTTTTCTGTGGATCAAAAAAAGGAGGAAATGAGATGAACGAAATTGAAAATCAACTTGCCATCATGCTAAAGGGGGTCGCCCAGCACACGGATATCCCGGAAATCAGACAAAAACTGATAAAGGTAAAGGAGGAAGGAAGGCCTTTGCGGATCAAGTTAGGGCTTGACCCCTCGGCGCCGGATATTCATATTGGACATTCGGTGGTGCTTAGGAAGATCCGCCAATTACAGGATTTAGGGCATGAAGCGGTGATTATCATCGGGGATTACACAGGAATGATCGGGGATCCCACGGGGAAATCCAAGACCAGGAAGCAATTATCGCAGGCGGATGTGGAACGCAACGCCAATACCTACATGGAGCAGATCTTTAAGATTATTGACAGGGAGCGGACCAAAGTCCACTATAATAGCGAGTGGCTTGGTAAGATGAATTTTGGTGATGTGATCGAACTTGCCGCAAAGTGTACGGTTGCCAGGATGTTAGAGAGGGATGATTTCAATAACCGGTATACCAATCACCTGCCTTTGTCTGTCCATGAATTTTTTTATCCGCTGATGCAGGCGTACGATTCTGTTGCGGTCAAGGCGGATATGGAATTGGGCGGTACGGATCAGACTTTTAACATCCTTATGGGGAGGAATATCCAGCGGGATTACGGCCAGGAGCCCCAGCTTACCTTGTTTATGCCTTTATTAGAAGGAACCGACGGTGTGGAAAAGATGAGCAAAAGTCTTGGGAATTATATTGGAATCAGTGAAGAACCAGAGGTTATTTTTGAAAAAGTAATGAAAATTCCGGATTCCCTGATCATCAAATATTATAATTTGTGTACGGACGTACATCCGGAAGAGATTGCAAAGCTTGAAAGGAAATTGGAAGAAGGAACAAACCCCAGGGATATTAAGATGATGCTGGCAGGCGAGATCACAGAGCTTTATCATGGAAAAGAGGCGGCAGACGGGGCCGGGGAGCATTTTAAGACTGTGTTCCAGAAAAGTGAGATTCCCGAAAATGCGCCGGTCCTTTTCCTTGATGCCGGCTTAGAGACGGCATTAGGGGAACAGATTGTAAATGCCCTTGTGGAAAAAGGCTATTATAAATCCAAAAACGAAGTCCGGCGTATGTTTAAGCAGGGCGGTGTCTGCTTTGACGGAGAAAAGGTTTTGGACAGCCAGGATATCCCTGAAGGAGGAAACGGGCATGTTCTTAAGATGGGAAAGGGCAAATTTTTCAGGGTATCCATAGCAAATGGCTAAAACCGTTTTCTGTCAAAGGTTACAAGGCCTTTTTAACGGATATTGCTTTCATAGGACACATTTCCTGGCAGCAAAAACAGGAGATACATCCTTTTTTCTTAAAGCGGGCTTTCTTCTTTTTGATGGCAATGATGCTGGCCGGGCAGCTTTCCGCACACTTACCGCAGCCAATACAAAGCTCCCGGTCAAGCTGAGGATAAGATTTCATGAGTTTTTTGGCAATGGGCAGAAGGAAAGCAGGAATTTTTGCGGAAAAGTCAAGCTTTTTCGTATCAGGCACCACAAATGGGGTTAGGTTATCCGGAATCATATCTCCTGTCAGGCTTATGTCATCAGGTGTTGCGAGTCCCGCTTCCACTGCCTGCCGGATCATGACAATGTCCATAGGGGAAAGCCCCATCAGCGTTGCGGCAAAGTAATCCTGGGTATAGAAGTCCTTTGCCGCAAGGATCATATGGAGAGGGTGGGAAGTGCCGCCGGTAGGGCCGTTTCCTTCCATGGCGTCAATAGCGTCAATGATGGTAAGGTCAGGATTTACGGTCTGCGCAAGTTCTAAAAGCATACGGGAAAAATCCTCAAGATCCGGCCAGCGGTAGTGCATCTGGGGTTTTTCCAGCCCGGGGATCGTTCCGAATAAATTTTTGATTCCTCCGGAGTAGCCGGTCATGGCGTGGGTTTTCAATTTGCAGATGTTTATGATATAATCAGCTTCTGCAATAGGTGTTATGATATGGAAGGAATGGTTTGAAAAAGTTTCCGGGCAATGGACGGTTTTTGCGGAAAAGTCCATGTTTAAGGACAGATCAGGTTCAAGTATGTCCATGCCGCAGGTGCGGTACACATTTTTCATATGCTCTGCGGTGTACAATCCGCCGGAGCTTTCCGCTAAGGTGATATTGTTAATGCCGTGCTCTTTTAGCCAGCGGGCCACGCATTTGACCACCAGGGGATGAGTGGTGGCAGGAAAATCAGGCTTTTTCGCCATCACCAGATTGGGCTTGATGACAACTTTTAAGTCCGGGCGCATATCTTTATGGATGGCAAGCGCATCCATGGATTTGCAGATGGCAGGGTAGATCAGGTCTTCAGTATATTTATTTACCAGGTACATAGTCTGTATCATAAAATGTTGTTTCCTTATATCAAGTAGTAATCAGGCACAGAAAATAAAGTGCCTGTCAAAAACAGTTTACAATGATTGAGGCAGATTGGCAATGGGAGGATTTATCATGAAGAAAGAATATGAAAATTATATATTTGATTTATATGGAACGCTTGTGGATATTCAAACAAATGAAAAGAAGGCTTCCCTGTGGAAAAATATGGCGCACATTTATTCTATGACAGGGGCAGTTTACACTGCTGCAGAGCTGAGGAAACGTTATCACAGCCTTTGCGGGCAGGAGACGGCAGCGAAAGCGGCAAAGACCGGTTGTAAGGAAAGTGAAGTGGAGATCTTACTTGACAGGGTATTTGAAAAGCTGTTTACGGATAAGGGTGTTTGCGTGGACAAAGGACAGGTTTACCAGACGATGATCACGTTCCGGAGCCTTTCCCTGTGCTATATCAAGCTTTTTGAAGGGGTGCCGGAATTGTTTTTGCGCCTTAAAGAAGCAGGAAAAAAATGCTATTTACTGTCAAATGCCCAGAGGACTTTTACGGAAGCGGAAATGAAGCTTCTGGGGATTTATGGAAGCTTTGACGGAATTTTATATTCATCTGACGCAGGGGTAAAAAAGCCATCGGAGAACTTTTATCATACATTGTTTCAGAAATACTGCCTTAAAAAAGAATCCTCTGTGATGATAGGGAATGAGTACCAGGCAGATGTGCTTGGAGCCTGTGATTACGGGATAGATAGCATCCATGTCCATGTGGACCAGTCAGGCGGGAGGCAGGGGGCGCTGCCGGGGAATTGTGTGGAGATTGAGAAAGTGGGGGAGGTCTTCTAAATTTCCGTTTAGTTGGGTTAAAAGGGTTTTGGCTAACGCTAACCCAGCGAAACATTCAGTTAAACTGCTGACCACTACGTAATTGGCTGCCACTAATAGTATTGCCTATGCCACATTGCGTCAAATAGCCAGTTACGTAGTGGTCAGAAAGCTAGTCGAGTGGCCAGTTGGACTTACATGAGCCAAGAGACCAGCCCTAATAAGGTGAAAAATCTTAAGGAACCATTTCGCGAACGTATTATCAAGCGTGGTGACGTAGATTTTTCATCTTATTAGGGTGGTACTGTTAGCCATGTAACCCAACTAAGCGGAAATAATTAACAGAGTCCTTTTTATGGTACACATCTTTCGGTATACTTATTTTAAAGGGAAATCAAAAGCAGCATCCCATCAAAAAAGTAAGGAGAAGTACTATGAGGACAATCTACAACAGGCAGGTTCTTACCTTAATTTCCGTGATTATGTTTACGGCTATTTTGGTACTTGTCAGCGCATTGGCCGTATCGGGAACGGTACTATGCCAAAGCAGCCAGGCCGGTAAGGAACAGTGGGAATATGAAAAGGCTCTTGAACAGGAATATGTGGAAGCGGTGAGGGAATACCTGGAAGGGCAGGGATATAAAAACAGCGGCGTTACCATGGACAGGGTCACGGAAGGCGGCAGGAGCGTAGAATACACAGTGACGATCCACCACAGGAAAATTTCAGCTTTGGAATCTGCCGAAAGGACGGAGCTTGCCTTAGAGTGCGGAAAGATAGCATTTCCGGTAGAGGGGTGCAGCCTGCGCCATACGTTTTTAGAAACTTCTTTTTGAAAAGAAGAATGACAAGAAGGGAAACAGGGATTATAATTGATATAGTTTTGTGGGCTTTATATATGTAGATCTTATGGAGGCAGACTATGTCAAATAAACCGTTACCGCAGCAGATATACAGGCACTTTAAAGGAAATTTGTATCGGATCGTAACATTGGCAAAACACAGTGAAACAGGGGAAGAGCTTGTTATTTACCAGGCTCTTTATGGGGATTATCAGGTGTATGCCAGGGAGCTTTCCATGTTTCTTGGGCCGGTGGATAAAGTGAAATACCCGGATGCGCAGCAGGACTGCCGTTTTGAGTTGTGCGACGAGCTGATTCAGGCGCCGGGGGTTAAAAACCGGGATGTTAAAAGCCGGTATGGCTTTGATGGACAGGAAGACATGGAAGTGCCAAAACAGCAGGAAGCAGCCATAAGGGCGGCATCCGCACAGGAAGAAAATGAAGAATTAAATATAGACCCGCTGGTATTGGAGTATCTGGATGCTGATTCTTACGGGGAAAGGCTTAACATACTGACTGCGCTTCAGCACCGAATCACGGATGAAATGATCAATACGATGGCGATCGCCATAGATCACGAGATTGAGGAGGGGGATACGCAGGAAAGGTATGAGGAGTTGAAAAACTGCCTTCTTACCCTTGAACGGTTTGAGTGTAACCGGCTTAGATAGCCGTGTACCCTTCCTTGTGTAAGCTTCAGATCATGATGTTGGAACCGGAAGCGGGAGGAAGGGGTTTTTATGGCGTATGAATTGGAAAACAGACTGGTGATAGGGGTATCGTCAAGGGCATTGTTTGATCTGACAGTTGAAAATGAGATTTTCCGTACCCAGGGGGTGGATGCGTACTGCAGGTACCAGGTAGAGCATGAAAAAGAGCTTTTAAAGCCCGGGAATGGGTTCCGGCTTGTAGAGGCGCTTTTAAACATCAATGACCTGACAGGGCAGGAAGGGAAGGTGGAAGTCATCATCATGTCCCATAACAGCCCGGACACATCCCTTCGGGTTTTTAACGCCATTTCACATTATGGGTTAAATATTTCAAGAGCGGTGTTGGCCAGCGGCGCCTCCTTAACACCTTATCTGGAAGCATTTCATACGGATCTGTATTTATCAGCTGATGAGGAAGATGTCCAGTCGGCAATAGACTGCGGCATTGCGGCAGGAATCATATGCTGCGACGAGATCAGGGTACCCGGGAGTAAGGGAGAAATTTCTCAGATCAGGATAGCGTTTGACGGGGATGCGGTTTTGTTTTCCGATGAATCGGAGAGAATCTTTAAAGAAAAAGGTCTTGAAGCTTTTGAAGAAAATGAGCGGCTTCAGGCGGAAAATCCGCTTAAGAAGGGACCTTTTGCCAAGTTTTTAAAGACCATATCTGATATTCAGAGAGAATTTTCACCGGAGCAGGCGCCGATCAGGACGGCCCTTGTCACGGCAAGGAGCGCACCTGCGCATGAACGCGTGATCAGGACGCTTCGCGCGTGGAATGTGAGGATAGATGAGGCATTTTTCCTTGGGGGAATCTCCAAGACAGAGGTTCTTAGGGCATTTGGGGCGCATATCTTTTTTGATGACCAGGCTGTCCATACTATGCCGGCATCGGAAGTAGTGCCTTCTGCAAGGGTGCCTTACCGGCAGTGTACAGACCAGGCGCATAAACGGGATCCCTGCAGGCTTGTGTCCTGAACCTTGCCGGAACTGTAATTATACAGATAGAAAAGATTGGAATGGGAATGAAATATACAAACATTGTGAAAGGGCAGTTTCTAAGCCGCCCGAACAGATTTATTGCGTATGTAGATATAGACGGGAAACCTGAAAAGGTACATGTAAAAAATACCGGCAGATGCAGGGAACTTTTGACCGATCATGCCGAAGTGTACTTGGAAAAGAGCTCTAATCCATCACGGAGCACGGCTTATGATCTGGTAGCGGTAAAAAAGGGAAAGAGGATTATCAATATGGATTCTCAGGCACCTAATAAGGCAATGGAGGAATGGCTGTGGAAAAAGGAGCTGTTTCCCGATGTTGTGACGGTTAGGCCGGAGTCTGTATATGGAAATTCCAGGTTTGATTTTTATGTGGAAACACTTAAGGATAAAATTTTGATAGAAGTAAAGGGCGTAACGCTGGAGCAGGAAGACGTGGTCCTGTTCCCGGATGCGCCTTCGGAGCGCGCTTTAAAACATGTTAATGAGCTTTCAGGGGCGGTAACCCAGGGGTACCGTGCTTATGTGATCCTGGTAGTCCAGATGGAGGGGGTTAAATATTTTACGCCCAACAGGCAGACCCAGCCGGAGTTTGCGGATGCGCTGCTTAAAGCAAGGGAAGCCGGAGTTTCGGTACTGGCATATGACTGCCATGTGACAAAAGATGGCATGAGCATTCGTGAACCGGTACCGGTGCGGTTGTCTTTGCTGGATGAAATTGCAGACCCCCTTCTTGCATGGTATGACGGCGGGCGCAGAATCCTGCCATGGCGGGAAGAGCCGACGCCTTATCACGTCTGGGTATCAGAGATTATGTTGCAGCAGACCCGGGTAGAGGCGGTAAAGCCCTATTATGACCGTTTTATGAAAACTTTGCCGGATATTGGTTTTCTGGCTGACGCCAGGGAAGAGGAATTGCTTAAACTTTGGGAAGGGCTGGGGTATTATAACCGTGTAAGAAATCTGAATAAGGCCGCAAAGATGGTCATGGAGAAGTTTGGAGGCAGAATGCCTTCAGAATATGAGGACCTTATAAGCCTTCCGGGGATTGGGAGCTATACCGCAGGTGCAATCGGTTCTATTGCATACGGGAAAGTGGTTCCGGCGGTGGACGGTAATGTGCTTCGGGTATTGGCGAGGCTTCGGGCTGACGGGAGGGATATCATGCAGCAGGGAGTGCGCAGGCAGATTGAAAAGGAACTTTTGCCGGTGATGCCACAAGAACGCGCTGGGGATTTCAATCAAGCGCTTATGGAGCTTGGAGCGACGGTGTGCATACCCAATGGCGCACCCCGTTGTAGTGACTGCCCATGGGAAGGGCTGTGTTTGGCACACCGCATGGGGGAGGAGCTTTCTTATCCTGTAAAGGCGGCGAAAAAACCAAGGGCGATAGAAGAAAAGACGGTGCTTATTATCAGGGATGCGGACTGTACGGCTTTGCGCAAAAGAAGCTCTGCCGGGCTTTTGGCGGGGATGTATGAGTTCCCCTGTTTAGATGGGAAGATGACAGAAAAACAGGTGCTTACGTACCTGGAAAAAGAAGGGTATCGGGTGCTTCGTATAGAGAAGCTAAAAGAAAGCAAGCATATCTTCACCCATAAGGAATGGCGGATGATTGGATATGCTGTCCGGGTGGATGAGCTTATGGCGAAAAAAGGTGGTGGAGAGCTGATATTTGTCCATAAAAAAGAGGCGAAGGAGAAGTATCCGATTCCTTCTGCCTATGCTTCTTATATGGAATATTTTCTTTAGAATTTCTTAAGTTGATTTGGCAGGTAAGCTGGAGTATATTAGTGACAGAAGATTTTTGAAAGGCGGGAGGATCATGAAACTTTTATCTTTTGCCGTACCCTGTTACAATTCGGCAGCTTATATGAAAAAATGTATTGAGTCATTGCTAATAGGCGGTGATGATGTGGAGGTCATCATTGTGGATGATGGTTCTACAGACGAAACAGCTCAAATTGCGGATGAATACGCCGATAGATACCCGGCTGTCGTAAGGGCCGTGCATCAGGAAAACGGTGGACATGGTTCGGCGGTCAATACGGGGATAGAGCATGCCTCCGGTCTGTACTTTAAAGTGGTGGACAGTGATGACTGGGTGAAAGAAGAGCCTTATATGCAGATTCTGGATACTTTGAGGGAACTGGCAGGAGGCGAGAAGGTTTTAGACATGCTTGTAAGCAACTTTGTCTACGAAAAAGTCGGTGAAAAGCATCCTAAAGTGATGCGGTATAAACATGCGCTCCCGGTTGGGGAATTATTTACATGGGAGGACGTGCGTCACTTCCATAAAGGGCAGTATATGCTGATGCATTCTGTGATTTTTAGGACGAAGCTGCTTAGAGAGTGCGGACTCCGCCTTCCGGAGCATACTTTTTATGTGGACAACCTGTATGTGTTTGAACCGCTTCCTCATGTAAGGAATATGTATTATCTGGATGTGAATTTTTACCGGTATTATATCGGGAGGGAAGATCAGTCTGTCAATGAAAGTGTGATGATCGGCAGGATTGATCAGCAGATTAAAGTCAATAAGCTCATGATTGATTATATGGTTGAAAAGAAAAGCCAGATGCTTTCTAATAAGAAACTATACCGTTATATGATAAGTTATCTTGATATCATCACCACGGTCTCTTCCATTTTGCTGATCTGTTCTGGTGAAAAGGAAAATCTGGATAAGAAAAAGGAACTTTGGAATTATCTGAAAAAGAAAGATTGGATCTTGTATCGGAAGCTGCGCTATGGGCTTCTTGGGAATTGCACGAACCTTCCGGGTGCAAGCGGCAGGAAGATATCCGTTGAGGGATATAAGATATGCAGGCATTTTTTCAATTTTAATTAAAGGAATAAAAAAGCCGGGCTGAAAAGCCGGCTTATCATCAGAAAACGGATGTCTGGCTAAGCCTGACATCCGTTTTCATGTAATATGATTTTAAATCTGCCTGATCCGCCGTTTGGCCGTGGTATGGAGATTACGCCATGCGGTAACGATATTTGCCTGATAGACAACTGCATACATAATGCCTGCCATGATAAAGGCTGTCAGAACATCAAACATAGAATGTTGTTTGATAAATACCGTAGATAAAATGATGGATACGCACAGGATAAGGGAGCCGATCTGCACGGGCTTGTTTGCGGCAAGCTTCTGGTCATGCATGACTGCCAGATGGGCGCCGATGGAATTATATACATGGATGCTCGGCCATAAGTTGGTAGGCGTATCTATGCGGTACAAATGTGCGATCATTCCGGTAAAAATATTTTCTCTGGGCATGTTGTAAGGACGGAGGTGATGTCCGTTTGGCCAAAGCGTGGAAATCACCAGAAAAACGGTCATCCCGGTAAATAGGAAGATGCATGTATTGACATATTCCGGCTTGTTTTTGAAAAAGCAATATAGGACAACAACGGAAACATATGCAAACCATAGGAAATAGGGGATGACAAATATTTCACAAAAAGGGATATAATCGTCCAGCCAGACATGGATGATGCGGGATGGATGCGTTACTGTCCTTTCCAGATAAGAAAACCATGTCAGATAAATGATTCCATAAATAATAAGTGGTATAGCGTGTTTATATCTTTCATAATATTTTTTCATAATTCTCCTCCAAAGTATTACATCAAAAAATGCAGTTTTTCCTTTTCGCAAGTCAAGGTAATGGAACTGCTCTTTGCACTGACTTCACCATCGGTATGTATCCATAAAGGGGAAGATACTTCAATATGGATCCTGGAAGCAAGATAGCGGTCAATACCGCGAAAACGGTAATGTTCACCGATAAAAGCGGTAGGCAGTGCTAAAAAGATAAGCCATTTAGGGATATTGCCGATTACGCATACGTCAATAAGCCCGTCATGGAAGTTAGCATCAGGGCAGAATTTAAAGCCGCCGCCTTCGTATTGATGGATCATTCCTGCTACAAACAGAAATTTTGGCATGTGCAGCCGCCGCCCGTCGCTAAGGGTAAGGTCGCAGGATATCTTTTTTGCCATAATAAGCTGTTTTAAAGCAATAGCCAGGTAAGTCAGTTTCCCAAGACCTATTTTATTCAGCACTCTTTTAAATTTAGAAGTAAGGGCTTCTTCACAGACAGCAGCGTCAAAGCCGATACCGCTGCTTACCGCAAAATATCTTTGCTTGGGCAGCTTCCCGTTATTTTGCCACAGGCAGCAGGAAGAATTGTGGTAAGTCAGACAGCCAATATCCATACGGACAGGCTCTTTACAATCTAAAATGCGCTTTAGGATAAGGGCCGGATCGGAAGGGAACTTTAAATCTCTTGCCATATCGTTGCTTGAGCCGGTAGGGATATAGCCCACCTGCACGCGGTCAAAATCGGAGATTCCCTGCAAAGCTTCATTTAATGTGCCGTCGCCGCCAAGGATAATCAGTTTTAAAACACTGCTTTGGACGGACTTTAATAAAGAAGCAGACAATTCCTGAACCAACCGGATAACATGTCCTGCCTCACGGGAAAAGAAAACCCTGTATTTAATTTCGCTTCCGTCAAGGACCGGCTGGATCTGTGACCAAATTTTAATCCCTTTGCCGGATTTCGAAGCGGGGTTGACGATTATATAATACATATCTTTCCCATTCCTTAAAAACCTTTCCATATTGTATCAGTATTTATAATGAGAGTAAAGATTTTTTATGAATATTCTGAAAATCTTAAGTTTTGCTTAGGAGTTTGGTAAGATTTAAGAAAAGTTATTTTGGAAAAAGTGAAAAAGAAAGGTTTTTTTTCAAAAAAGGATGTGCTATCATTATAAAAAACAAGGAGGAGAAAAAGCATGTATTCACTTGATGAAGTAAGAAATGTGGATCCTGAAATAGCACAGGCTATCATGGATGAGCAGGAGAGGCAAAACAGCCATATCGAGCTGATCGCATCTGAAAACTGGGTAAGCAAGGCTGTTATGGCGGCAATGGGAAGCCCTCTTACAAATAAATATGCGGAAGGCTACCCGGCAAAGCGGTATTACGGGGGCTGCCAGTGCGTTGACGTGGTGGAAAACCTTGCGATAGAACGGGCAAAGGAACTGTTTGGATGTGATTATGCGAATGTGCAGCCTCATTCCGGGGCACAGGCAAACCTTGCAGTGCAGTTTGCCGTATGCAATCCTGGCGATACAATCATGGGTATGAACCTAGATCATGGCGGACATCTGACACACGGAAGCCCGGTGAATATTTCCGGTAAATATTTTAAGATCGTGCCATATGGCGTAAATGACGAGGGTTTTCTTGATTATGATAAACTCCGTGAGACTGCTCTTTCGTGTAAGCCCAAAATGATCATTGCAGGGGCGTCCGCATATGCGAGAACGATAGATTTTAAAAAGTTCAGGGAAGTGGCGGATGAAGTGGGCGCCGTACTGATGGTGGACATGGCGCATATTGCAGGGTTGGTAGCTGCCGGGTTCCACCCAAGCCCGATTCCCTATGCGGATGTGGTCACCACCACTACCCATAAGACTCTTAGAGGCCCAAGGGGCGGACTGATTCTATGCAATCAAGAGGCGGCTGATAAGTATAATTTTAATAAAGCTATATTCCCGGGAACCCAGGGAGGCCCTTTGATGCATGTGATCGCGGCAAAGGCGGTCTGTTTCAAAGAAGCGTTGTCTGATGAGTTTAAAGTATACCAGCAGGGGATCATAGACAATGCCCAGGCGCTTTGCAAAGGACTGATTGACAGGGGAATCAAGATCGTGTCAGGCGGTACGGACAATCATTTGATGCTTATGGATCTTACGCCTTTTGAGCTTACCGGAAAAGCGGTGGAGAAAATGCTTGATGAAGCGCATATTACGGCAAATAAGAATACCATCCCCAATGATCCGAAGTCTCCGTTTGTAACAAGCGGGATCCGTTTAGGAACACCGGCTGTCACTTCAAGGGGCATGGGAACGGAAGATATGGATCAAATTGCGGAAGCGATCGCGCTTATCATTAAAGGTGGAGAAGAGAAGATTCCTGAGGCAAGGGCGGTTGTGCGGAAGTTGACAGATAGGTATCCTCTTGTGTAAGCAGTGATTTTGGTTCAAAAAAATATTAAAATATGAAATAATAAAAGCGTTTGTGGGATTTCACAAACGCTTTTATTATTTAGTACCCTAATTCTTCCGCAATAAAGAAAACCTTGATCCTTCCGGGAACCCCGCTCCTTCTTGTTACCACAATGTGGCTGCACATGCAGTCGTCGGAAAGGCAATTGCAGCATTTTCCTGTATGGAAGCATGGAGTATTGCGGTTTAAACGCTTGGCGTTGGCTGGTGCTGCCATATCCCTGACCCGAAGATATCCGGTCTCCACATCACTTACAAGTTTATTCATGCCAACAATGACCACAACATTTTTCGGACCATGGATCAGGCAGGCAACCCGGTTGCCCATGCCGTCAATATTAATAAGCTCCCCGTCAAAAGTAATGGCGTTGGTGCTCATGAAATAATAATCGGAAAGGACAGTTTTGGCATAGATTTCCCTGGCTTCCTGGGGGGTGTTTGCCGAAAAGCGGTCGATCAGCTGGTAAGGGCCTGTTTTCAGGGCATTCATCAAGCCGCATTCTTTTATAGATTCACTGCCGCCCCAGCTGACAACGGACCCTTCGGGCATCATTTTCAGGACTGCGTTTATACAGGAAGCGGAATCTTCAAAAAAATAACCTTCCATATTTCGTTTCCGGAGATTTTTGATAATGGTTTCCGCCGAGGTTTGAAAAGCAAGTTGTTTCGGTGTCATATGTATTCCTCCTGATTTTATATTTTTTTCATTATATAATATATGAGTGTAAATAATCCAGACATAAAGAGAATGACAATTTATAACAATAAAGGAATTATTTGTAAAAATATGCCTTTATATAGAAACAAATCAGATAAAATATCTATTGGGATAAAAAAATGAAAAAATTTTAAAAAAATTGAAAAAATGTGTTGACAAATAAAAGATTCATGGATATAATGAACTTACAAAAACAAATTCACATAGATAATCTTAATGAAAGGAAGGTACAGTCCACCAAGAACATGAGATCAGTTATTTGATATATTAACATAAGTTAAAGATATCAGATAGCAAAATGTGAAAGAGTTAGCTTTTAAAGTACAAAAGAACCAAGTACGAAAGAAAGCGGATTTCGAATTCGTATTAGTACAGAAGAAAAGGTAACGAGTTACAAAGGAAGAAAAGAAACGTTACAGTACACACGTACAAAAGAAAAAATGGAAAAGTACGAAGGAGAAAAGAGACAACTGAATAGGGTTGCAATCCAAAAAAAGGAAAGAGAGGTAAAAGACCATTGGATAGCATAGTTTAAGAGCGGGTGTTGATCGAAAGGATTGATGCCCGCTTTTTCAATTCATAGGAAAGGATTTGTCGCTGTGAAGTGATAAAGAATATGCCTTTCCTATGAAATAAAAACCTTATGCGCACGGATGCACGTGGAAACATCCGGCGCAGCAAAGTGTCCAAGCCCCTCAAAATTGAGGGGTAAGGGAGTTGACGTGGGCTTGCCCACTTTGTTCTTGTGTTCCATTGTAATCCTCCATGTATTCAAAAACCTGCCAATTTGGGTGCAAGCACAAATTTGTCTGTGAAAAATTTATTTTTCACAGTATCATCTCATTAAATTATTATAAATATTTTTTCTTTAAGTAGAAATTCACCGTGGGATAAGGTATGATAGATAAAGCATATGGAGGATGAATGGATGGCGAAGAACGAGGCTTTTGACGAAGAAATGGACAGAAGAGAGTACAGGCGTAAAAGAAGGATCAGAAATCAGATGATTTCTTATGTGGTGCTTGCTCTTTTTGTGATTGGGTTGGCTGCAGGAGGGATTATCGGCGTAAAAAAGATCATGAAGGCGATAAGTGATAAGCGGCATACGGAAGAACTTCAAAAACAGCTTCAGGAACTGGCTGAGAAGGAAGAAGAGCAGGCAGTTGTGGAAGCACCCGCAGAACCGGAAGAACCGGTGGGGGAAGTGGATTATCTGGCCGAGATCGTGGAGTCTAGTATTGCTGCGATGCCGTTGGAAGATAAGGTGGCAGGACTGTTTATCGTTACACCGGAAGTGTTGACGGATACGGACGTGGTGATAAAAGCAGGAGACACAACCAGGGAAAAACTAGGCGAAAATGCGGTAGGGGGCTTGATCTATTCCGCAAAGAATTTTAAGGATTCCGCACAGCTTACGGAAATGCTCCAAAATACGAAAGTATACAGTAAATATCCCATTTTTCTTGGTGTAGAAGAAGAAGGCGGAGCGGTCAGCCGAGTGGCAGAGGCAGGGCTTGCGGATAATATAGGGCCGATGGGTGAGATTGGCGCCTCCGGTGATACTTCTCTGGCACAGGAGGCAGGAACTGTTATTGGGGAATATTTGGCCGGTTTTGGCTTTAACCTTAATTTTGGGCCGGTGGCAGATGTGACTGCGGAAGGTGATACCGTGATTGGTGACAGATCTTTTGGCGGAGATGTCAATCTGGTCTCCCCTATGGTGGCGGCAGCGGTAACGGGAATGCAGGATGGCGGTATCAGTGTGTGCTTAAAGTATTTTCCAGGACTTGGAAGTTCCTCTGAGGATGTGCGCGACGGCATGGCGGCCACGGAAAAAACATTGGAAGAATTTCAGGCGGCAGATTTTCCGGCATTTCAGGCAGGGATCGATGCCGGTGCGGAGCTTGTGATGGTCAGCCATCTTTCTGTGCCGGGTATAACGGGAGATAATACGCCGTGTTCCCTTTCTCCGCAAGTGATTACGGACGTGTTGCGCGGCCAGCTTGGGTATCAGGGGATCGTGGTCACGGATGCAATGAATGTGGCGGCAATCATGGATTATTATACGGATGAGGAAGCGGCCGTTAAGGCCTTGCAGGCAGGAGCGGATATGATCCTCATGCCCGATAATTATCAGGCGGCTTACCAGGGGGTATTGGATGCGGTAAATAATGGAACGCTCTCTGAAGACCGGATCAACGAATCGCTGCGCAGGATATACCGGGTGAAAAAGAAAGATAAGATAGAAGAATAAGCTTGAACGTAAAGGGTATCTATATGGATATTTATAAGCGGATCGGTATCGTTTGCGCCCATATCCCCCAGGGGAAAGTGGCGACTTACGGCCAGATTGCCATGCTGTGTGAAAAACCCCAAAATGCAAGACAGGTGGGATATGCCCTAAAGCATGGCCTGGCGGGGGCGCAGGTGCCGGCATTCCGGGTGGTGAATGCAAAAGGGATTTTAAGCGGAGCCGTTTATTTTGAAACAAATGATATGCAGAAGCAATTGCTTGAAGAAGACGGCATCGAGGTCAGGCGGGTGGATGGCGCCTTTTGGGTTGACCTGAAAAGATATGGATGGAAAAATACGATAGAGGATGTGGAAATGTTCCGGCGTTTATTTGGTGAAACAAAAAAATAAAAAAATTTAAAAAAAGCGTTGACAAAGTGAAAACTATGTAGTATATTAATACTTGTCCGTCAGGTACGGATGAACAAATGCGCGAGTGGCTCAGTTGGTGGAGCGCGACCTTGCCAAGGTCGAGGCCGCGGGTTCGAGTCCCGTCTCGCGCTCTTAAAAAATGCTGGCAGACAGCATTTTTTTTATTCTCTTTACAAAATCCCTTAAAAAATATATACTGATTATATCTAATACTGGTTGCGGTTTTGCAGCCAATGTTTTAATGGAGAGTTTCAGATGAGCGGACTTATGAAAGTGATGACTTGTATATTGGGCGTGCTGGCAGTGGCGGCGTGTCTTGCCACGATTGGGATCTTAGGTTATTCCATGTCAGGCGCAGGCAGCAATAAGAATACGGAAACAGAAAAGTGGCCGCCGGATACTTTGCAGACCAGCAATCAGGGCCCTGCGGCAGTTCCGACTACAGTGCCTGATTCCGGGCAGGGAACACAGGAAAACAAGCAGCCTGAGGGGATAGCGCTGCCAGATCTGCCTAAGCTTACAGGAAATGAAGAGCATACCCATGATTACAAGGAAGAGATCGTGACAAGGGCAACTTGTTACCGTGCCGGAAAAATACAGTATTATTGCGAATGCGGCGATGAATATTTTGTAGATATCATGTCTACCGGACATGTTGCGGATGATTGGGAAGTAACGAGGAAGCCTTCGGCAGACCGGCCGGGGCAGCGTGTCCAGAAATGTATTTATTGTGATGAGATCTTAACACTGGAAAGTATTCCCTTCGATGACGGGTCTAAGAAGGATGGTGAAGATGGGGATGGTGGGGAAACGGAAGATGAGACGCCTCATATCCACCAGTTTATGGCCGAAATAGAAAGGGAGCCCTCCTGTATCCTGGCAGGACTTCGGAAATACACCTGCAGCTGCGGGAATTTTTACACGGAAATGATTCCGGCACCGGGGCATATCGCAACAGATTGGACGGTGGCGGAAGAACCGACCGAAACCCATATGGGTACGGAACAGAGGACCTGCACGGAATGCGGGGTGGTCCTGGATTCCAGACCGGTCAATAAGGTTTCGCCAAGTCCGTCAGCCGGTGCGTCTTCTGCGCCAAGCGCCACCACACAGCCGACAGCAACGGCGAATCCTTCGGCGTCGGCCCGGCCTACGGCAAGTTCCGGCAGTCAGGCGACAACAGCGCCCTCAGCGTCACCCTCGCCTACGCCTCATACCCATTCATACCAGTCGTATGTGTTAAAACAGGCGAACTGTACGGAAAAGGGGATCCGCTCTTTCGTGTGCAATTGCGGAAGCAGCAGCGCGGAACCCATAGAGCGTGACTTAAACAATCATACTTACCGTTCGGTTGTCATTCCGGCAACGAAATATACGGCGGGGTACACTGTTTTTACCTGTACCAGATGCAATTACAGTTATTTTGATAACTACACCCCGCTGATTACTGGGTAAAGATGACAGCAAGATAACAAATGTTCATAATCCCTTCTGCTCCTGCATATAAAATCATAGGAGCAGGAGGGATTTATTATGTATACAGAGAAAAAATCAGCGGAAGTATCAATGCAATCGAAAGCGGACAAGTCAACAGGTCTTACGCCAGCGAAAGTAGAGGAGGCAAGAAAAAAGTTCGGGCTGAATAAATTGGTGGAACAAAAGAAAAAAAGTGTTTTTGTACTGTTTATGGAACAGCTCCAGGATCCCCTCATCTATATCTTGATGGCGGCTATCGCAATTTCACTTTTTTTAGGAGAAGCGGGAGATTCCATGATCATTGCGGCAGTCATCCTGCTTAATTCCGTTGTGGGCGTAGTGCAGGAGGACAAGGCGAGGAAGGCCATCGAAGCGTTAAAACAGCTTACAAGCCCGAAAGCGTTGGTGCGTCGTGACGGGAGGGAAATGGAGATACCCGGGGAAGAGCTTGTTCCGGGAGATATCGTTATTTTGGAAGCGGGACGTCAGGTTCCTGCCGACCTTCTCCTTTTACAGGCAGTGAACCTGAAAATTGAGGAATCGGCGTTGACCGGGGAATCCGTTCCGGTGGAAAAGACGGATCAAGAACCAAAAGGGGAGATACGCAGTATCGGGGATCGGACAAACATGGCGTTTATGTCCACGCAGGTGACCTACGGCAGAGGAGAAGGGATTGTGACGGCAACCGGTATGGATACAGAGATCGGGAAGATTGCAGGGCTGATTGATCAGAAAGGGAATGAGATGACGCCGCTCCAAAAAAGGCTTGCGGATTTAGGAAAAGTTCTCAGTATCCTTGCGGTGGGAATCTGTGTATTTCTATTTGTGGTAGCGGTGCTGCAAAGAAGGGATATCGGCGACATGCTCCTGACGGCCATATCATTGGCGGTAGCGGCAGTGCCGGAAGGGCTTGCGGCCATCGTGACCATCGTACTTGCTCTTAGCGTTTCAAGGATGGTGAAGGTAGGAACGATTGTTAGGAGGCTTCCGTCGGTGGAAACCTTAGGGGCTGTTAATGTGGTATGTTCGGACAAGACCGGAACGCTGACTAAAAACCAGATGACGATAAAACAGTTGTATATCAACGGGAGGATCTTGGGGGAAGAAGAGTTTGGGGAGGAAGAGGGCAAAGTTTTTTTGGAAGCCTGCACCCTGTGCAATGACGCATCCATAGGGCAGGTGCGGCTTGGGGATCCTACAGAACTGGCCTTTTTAGATTTTGCCGTCAAATACGGGTATCGGAAAGAAGATCTGGAGAGAAAAACCCCCCGGGTGGACGAGAGGGCTTTTGACTCGGAAAGAAAGAGGATGACCACGGTCCATGGGAAAGGGGCGGAAAAGACTGCTTACTGCAAAGGCGCCGCAGATGAATTGGTTGATCTTTGTACAAGCGTGCTGGTCCGGGGAAAAGAGATGCCTTTTTCCACCAGAGCCAAAAAGGAAGCGAAGGCAGCGGTTGACCGGATGGCAGGAGAGGCGCTGCGTGTCCTTGGGGTGGCAATGAAGAAAAAGGGAAATCTGACGGAAGAAAAGGGTATGGTTTTTTTGGGGCTTGCAGGGATGATCGATCCCCCAAGAGATGAGGCAAAGGGGGCGGTGGAAAGCTTTAAGGGCGCCCATGTGGACACGGTGATGATCACCGGAGACCATGTGGATACGGCCCTTACGATCGCAAAGGAACTTGGTATCGCCAGGGAGAAGAGCCAGTGCATGACAGGCGGTGAGATTGAGGAACTTTCCTCTTCGCAATTTGCCGAAAAAATAGGTAAAGTCCGGGTGTTTGCAAGGGTATCGCCGGAACATAAGGTGCGGATCGTGGAAGCCTTCAAGGCGGAAGGGAAGGTGGTGGCGATGACCGGGGACGGGATCAATGACGCACCCTCTTTAAAAGCTGCGGATGTAGGGATCGCCATGGGCAGAGGCGGAACGGACGTGGCAAGGAATGCGGCGGACTTAGTCCTTACAGATGATAATTTTGCTACCATTGAAAAGGCCATGCGGGAAGGCCGGGGAATCTATGAAAATATCCGCAAGACAATTTTGTTTTTGCTTTCATCTAATTTCGGAGAGATTATTACGATGCTTGCCGCTGTTCTTGCCGGTTTTCCGGCGCCGCTTAAGGCCAGCCATATCTTATGGGTAAACCTGATCACGGATTCGCTGCCTGCACTGGCCCTGGGGATGGACCGTAATGACGGGGAAGCGTTGATGAAGCAGGCGCCGAGGAAAAGCTCAGACAGTATGTTTGCTCATGGGGGCCTTACCTGTACCTTGTGTTTTGGCGCCGTGATCGGGATCATCAGTCTGCTTGCCTTTTTGACGGTGCCCTATCAGATGCTTTTAAAAGAACAGTTACCGGTAACACTGCAAAATCTGGAAAAAATGCTGAGGATGGAAGCGGTTTTATCCAAAGCGCAGACCCATGCATTTACCGTGCTGGGGATGAGCCAGCTGGTACATGCGGTGGGAATGCGGGATGTGAATAAGTCAGTATTTAAGATGAAGCACCTTGATAATCTTTATATGCTGATCGCCTGCGGCGCAGGGATTGCCCTGCAGTTATTGGTGACGGAAATCCCTTATTTTGTGGGGCTCTTTGGAACAAGCAGGCTGAGTCTTTTGGAATGGGGAACATTATTTTTACTTTCCTGTGTTCCTCTTTTTGTCCATGAACTGCTGGTAGTCTCCGCTTTATTGACAGAAAAAGCGCAGGAAAAGGAGTCACAAAAGGCGGAAAAAAGCAAGGATCATGAGAATTGCAGCCCCCAGCCAGGAGAAGCGGCCTAGTCCTTTGTGGGCAAGCACATGACCGGTGGCGAGACCCAGCCGTATCATGCAGATGTGGATCAAGGTAGTGGCAAGCAAAAGTACTGCTGCAGGGATATTTTGGGTTCCTGTGCAAAGACCGGCGGATATATTGTCGATGGAAAGGGCAAGGCCCAGCAAAAAAGCTTCCTTGGCCGACAAAACGGAAGGATCCGCACTGTTGATAGCCTGGGAGATGTTATCCGTGGTAAGCTGTGGCTTCTGGCTGCCATGGGAGGGGAGGGCATCGTAAAATTTGTACAGTGACAAAAAGAACAGTACGGAAAAGGAAACCGCCTTTGTGAGCCCTTCCGGGATCAGGGCTAAAAGCTTATCGCCGGCATATAAAGACGCAGTGAGCATACAGCCGGAGAGCATCGCCACGGTCAGGATGGAAAAGAAGGGCACGCGGACATTGGACATACCGTAGGACAGACCGGCCGTAAACGCATCCATGGATAAAATCAAAATCAGTAAAAGGAAAAGATAAACAGAAAATGTCATAATGTGTAACCTTATTTGTTTGCTATATCTTATTCGGCTATGTTATAATTTGATCATAAGAATGGATTGGAGGGCGAAGGTATGAAACTGATATTTGTCGGGGCGGCACATGAAGTTACGGGAAGTTGTCACTATTTAAACGCATGCGGGAAACATATACTGGTGGATTATGGAATGGAGCAGGGAGTTAATCTGTTTGAAAACTGCGAACTTCCGGTGCAGGAGTCATATATTGATTATGTGCTCCTGACCCATGCCCATATCGACCATTCGGGGATGCTTCCTTTGCTGGTGGCAAGAGGTTTTCAGGGGCAGATTTTGACTACGGAGGCTACTGCGGATCTGTGCAGTATCATGCTCCGTGACTGTGCTCATATCCAGATGCAGGAGGCTGAATGGAAAAACAGGAAGGCAAAGAGAAGCAATGGCATTGTGCCCCATGAGCCGATTTACACCATGGAGGATGCGGACGGGGCGATCAGGAGGATCATTCCCTGTCGTTACGGGCAGGAGGTTGAGTTGTGCGAGGGAATCAAGATCCGGTTTACGGACGTAGGGCATCTTCTTGGTTCCGCCAGCATTGAGGTGTGGGCCACGGAAGAAGGAACCACGCGTAAGATTGTTTTTTCAGGGGATATCGGAAATAAGAACCAGCCTCTTATCAAGAATCCTATTATGACGGAGACGGCAGATTATGTGGTGATGGAGTCCACCTACGGGGACCGGCTGCATGCGAAAGAGCGGCCGGATTATGTGGGGGAATTGACAAGTATCTTGAAGGAGACTTTTGATAAGGGCGGGAATGTGGTGATCCCATCCTTTGCAGTGGGAAGGACCCAGGAAATGCTTTATTTTTTGCGGAAGATCAAAGTGGAACGGTTAGTGAAGGGGCATGAGGATTTTCCGGTTTATGTTGACAGTCCCCTTGCGGTGGAGGCCACCGGCATATTCCATAAAAATGAGCTTGCCTGCTTTGACGGAGAAGCCATGGAGATGGTGAGGGCAGGGATCAACCCCATTGCGTTTCCGGGGCTTAAGCTTACCGTCACCAGTGACGAGTCCAGGGAGATCAACTTTGATATGACGCCCAAGGTGATCATATCGGCGTCAGGTATGTGCGAGGCAGGAAGGATCCGCCATCATTTGAAGCATAATCTTTGGAGAAGTGAAAGTACCATCCTGTTTGTGGGGTATCAGGCGGTAGGCACCTTGGGGAGGGCTTTGGTGGAAGGCATCCATGAGGTGAAGCTGTTTGGCGAGAGTATTGACGTCAGGGCATCAATAAGGACGCTGGTCGGGATGTCCGGTCATGCGGACAAAGAAGGACTTTTGGAGTGGGTAGGCGGATTTCAGGAAAAGCCACGGCGCATTTTCGTGGTACATGGGGAGGATGCGGTCTGTGATTCCTTTGCGGAGTGCCTGAAGACGGAATACAAGATCAAGTCTTATGCGCCATATAGCGGAACGGTGTTCAACCTTCTTACGGATAAACTGGAATACGAAGGGATCCCGATTCCAATCAAGAAGAAGGCAAGGGCAGTATCTGATGTATTTAGGCGCCTGCTTGCCGCTGGGCAGAGGCTGCTTGTCGTGATCCATAAGAATGAAGGCAGCACGAATAAAGATCTTGCGAAGTTTGCGGATCAGGTGAACTCCCTTTGCGATAAGTGGGATAACTGATCTGACGTTTACCGGCAGAGACAGTGCGTCGGCTGCCGATACAAAAAGAAAGGAAGATGAATGACATGAGTCTGGCAGATGAGACATTTATCCGTATGTGCCGGGATATCTTGGAAAACGGAACCAGCACGGAGGGGGAGAAGGTGCGCCCCCACTGGGAGGACGGCACGAAAGCATATACGATCAAGAAATTTGGCGTGGTAAACCGGTACGACCTTTCTAAGGAATTTCCGATTTTGACTTTGCGCAAAACGGCGCTAAAGAGCGCGACTGATGAGATGCTTTGGATCTGGCAGCAGAAATCAAACAATATCCATGATCTGCACAGCCATATCTGGGATGAATGGGCTGATCCGGAGGGCTCCATCGGAAAGGCCTACGGTTATCAGCTGGGGGTGAAGCATCAGTATAAAGAAGGGATGATGGACCAGGTGGATCGGGTGATCTATGACCTTAAGCATAACCCGTTCAGCCGCAGGATCTTGACCAATATATATGTGCATCAGGATCTTCATGAGATGAAACTTTACCCCTGTGCGTACAGTATGACTTTTAACGTGACCCAGAAAAAGGGGGAAGATAAGCTGATATTGAACGCCATATTAAACCAGCGTTCCCAGGACGTGCTTGCTGCAAATAACTGGAACGTGGTCCAGTATGCGGTGCTTTTGCACATGCTGGCGCAGGTCTGCGATATGAAGGCGGGGGAACTGATGCATGTGATCGCCGATGCCCATATTTACGACAGGCATGTGCCGATCATAGAAGAATTGATCGAAAGGACGCCTTACCCGGCGCCGAAATTCTGGCTGAACCCGGAGATCAAGGACTTTTATCAATTTACCAGAAATGACGTGAAGGTGGAAGATTATAAGACAGGGGAACAGATTACGGGTATCCCCATTGCTGTCTAAGATGAGAAAGGATACGAAAAGATGAATTTGATCGCGGCGGTGGATGAAAATTGGGCAATCGGGAACAAGGATGATCTGCTGGTGAGGATCCCGGCGGACCACAAGGCATTCCGGCAGGAGACCACAGGGAAGATAGTGGTATTAGGGCGTAAGACTATCGAGACGTTTCCCCAGGGGCTGCCTTTAAAAAACAGGACCAACATTATCCTTTCCACTAACAAAAATTATCAGGTAAAGGACGCTCTGGTGGTTCATGGCTTAGAGGAACTGTTTGCCTGCCTTAAGGATTATGACACAAAAGATGTGTATGTGATCGGGGGAGAAAGCGTGTACCGCCAGCTGCTTCCTTACTGCGACACTGCCCATATTACAAAGATAGACCATGCTTATGAGGCGGATGCCTATTTCCCCAATCTGGACAAGCTGCCGGAGTGGGAAATCACGGCGGACAGTGAGGAACAGACTTATTTTGACATCACTTACCACTTCCTGAAATATGAGCGGGTGAAATCTTGAAAATCAGTGACAATTCAGCCGCAGATAAGCTGCCCTGTTGACTTTTGGGAGGAAACGTATAATAATAAATAATAATTTTACTCAAAAAGAAATACAGGAGAGGGGAAGGATTATGGAAAAGAAAAGTATTGACTGGGCAAACCTTGGGTTTGGATATATGGAGACAGATTACCGGTTTGTATCTGACTATAAGAACGGCGGATGGGATGAAGGCGCTCTGATACAAGATCCTAAGGTTGTGATCAATGAATGTGCGGGCGTGCTGCAATACGCACAGACTGTTTTTGAAGGGATGAAGGCGTATACCACGGCAGACGGTCGGATTGTGACGTTCCGTCCTGATTTGAACGGGGAGCGGATGGAAAACAGCGCAAGGCGTCTGGAGATGCCTGTTTACCCGAAGGAAGCATTTGTTAAGGCGGTTGTTAAGACCATCAGAGCCAATGAAGCCTATGTGCCGCCTTACGGGAGTGGGGCAACGCTTTATGTCCGGCCCTATATGTTTGGCAGCAATGCGGTGATTGGCGTCAAGCCTGCGGATGAATATCAGTTCCGCGTATTTACTACGCCGGTGGGTCCTTATTTTAAGGGTGGCGTGAAGCCTCTTACCATCCGTATTTCTGATTTTGACCGCGCAGCCCCAAATGGGACAGGCCATATCAAGGCAGGGCTGAACTATGCCATGAGCCTCCATGCCATTGTGGATGCCCATAAGCAGGGGTATGATGAAAATATGTATCTGGACGCAGCAACGAGGACGAAGGTGGAAGAGACAGGTGGGGCCAATTTCCTGTTTGTCACGAAAGACGGCAAGGTAGTAACGCCTAAATCGGACAGTATCCTGCCTTCTATCACAAGACGGTCTTTAATGCAGGTTGCAAGGGATTATTTAGGGCTTTGTGCTGAGGAGAGGGAAGTTTACGCCAAAGAGCTTGCGGACTTTGCGGAATGCGGGTTATGCGGAACGGCGGCGGTGATCTCCCCGGTAGGGAAGATCGTGGACCATGGGAAAGAAATCTGTCTGCCCAGCGGCATGGACAAGATGGGTCCTGTCACCCAAAAGCTTTATGATACCTTGACGGGGATTCAGATGGGAACGATCAAAGCTCCTGAAGGATGGATCGTGGAAGTATAAAAATTTATTTAAAAACCTTCCCTTTTGCGCATTTTACGGAGCTCGATCCGTTTTAATGCGCTGCCCCATTCATATTTCTGGGATTCTGTTTCGATTTTGATTCCATAAGGGATGGGGCAGGGGTGGTTGTCATCATTTAATGCCACTACGGTCAGATAGGCCCGGTTAATGGGGCGGCGCATTCCGTTGGCGGCTTCTAAATAGGTATCAACCCGGATCTCCATGGAAGTATTCCCCACATAAGTGACATATCCCGATACAATGATCAATTCATCCAAAAAAGCGGGATGTTTAAATTCCAGATTGTCAATAGCGGCGGTAGTGACCCGGATGCCGGCATGGCGTTTGGCGACGATCCCGGCCACTTCATCGATCCAGGACACCAGTTTGCCGCCGAAAAGACGGTTTTCTCCGTTGATATCTTCATAACGAAGCAGGTGGACCTGCTCGGTGCGTGAGTCTTCTATGGATTTTTCAGGTCTTATCAATTCTGGCATAGGATTCATCCTCCATCATCTTTTCCCTGATAGATTACCATGATTTTAACGGCAAGTCAAAGTGCAATCGTGACTTTCCAATATAAGAGGTTTATGTTATGATAGTAGGGGTTGAAAAAGGATACGAAAGGTGGAAATGTTTTGAGTAAAGAAAGTGCAGGAACGACAGTAATGATGCTTGGCAATGCCGCCCTTGCAAGGGGGGCATACGAAGCCGGGGTAAAGGTATCTGCGGCCTACCCGGGAACGCCAAGCACGGAAATCAGTGAAAATATGGTCAAATATAAGGATGAAGTATACGCAGAATGGTCTCCCAACGAAAAGGTTGCCATGGAGGTTGCTATTGGGGCATCTTTAAGCGGTGTCCGTGCCATGGTATCGATGAAGCATGTGGGGGTGAATGTGGCGTCAGACCCTTTGTATACAATTTCTTACAGTGGTGTGAACGGGGGGCTTGTGCTGGTAGCGGCGGATGACCCGGGTATCTACAGTTCTCAGAATGAACAGGACTCCCGCATGGTGGCCAGGGCTTCTATGGTACCGGTGATCGAGCCCTCAGACAGTGAAGAGGCCAGGGTCTATATCAAACGCGCCTTTGCGCTTTCGGAAGAATATGATACGCCGGTGATGGTGCGTGAGACCACAAGGCTTGCCCATTCCCAGGGGCTGGTCCATTTGCAGGAGCGCATCTGCCCGGAGGATAAGCCTTATGAAAAGAACATTGCAAAGAACGTGATGATGCCCGCAAATGCCATCAAGCGGCATGTGGCGGTGGAAGAGCGGCTTAAGAGGATGGCAGAAGATGCCAATACCATGGATCTTAACAGAGTGGAATATCTGGATACCAAGATCGGCGTGATCACCAGCGGAATCCCTTATCAGTATGTAAAAGAAGCCCTTCCGGAAGCTTCCGTGTTAAAGTTAGGGCTGGTTCACCCGCTTCCTAAGAAGCTGATCCGTGAATTTGCGTCCAGGGTGGAAACGCTTTATATTGTGGAAGAATTAGAGCCCGTGATTGAAGAACAGGTAAGATCATGGGGGATTCCGGCAATCGGGAAAGAGATCTTTACCGTTCAGGGCGAGTACAGCGCCAATATGCTGCGCCATGCAGTTTTAGGACAGGAAGTGTCTTCTAATGTTCCGGCGCAGGTACCCGCAAGGCCTCCCATCCTTTGCCCGGGATGCCCTCACAGGAGCGTATATTCGGTGATGAAGAAATTAAAGCTTCATGCGGCAGGGGATATTGGCTGCTACACCTTAGGGGCTGTGGCGCCGCTTTCCGTGGTGGATACCACCGTCTGTATGGGGGCAAGTATATCAAACCTTCACGGAATGGAGAAGGCGAAGGGGAAGGATTATGTAAAAGACTGGGTGGCGGTGATCGGCGATTCTACCTTTTTACATACCGGTATCAACTCCCTGATGAACATGGTGTACAATAAGGGCACCGGCACGGTAGTCATTTTGGATAATTCCACAACCGGCATGACCGGTCACCAGGACCATGCCGCAACAGGAAAGACCCTGATGGGAGATACCACTTACATGATCAATCTATATAAACTCTGTAAAGCGTTGGGGATCGAGCATGTCTATGAGGTGGATGCTTTTGATGAGAAGGAGTTAGAGCGGCTTTTAAAACAGGAAACAAAGCGGGAAGAGGTTTCCGTGATCATCACGAAATCTCAGTGTGCGCTGCTTAAGACCTTTGTTCCGAAAGGAAAATGTGCGGTAGACGCCGAAAAATGTAAAAAATGCGGTATGTGTATGGCTTCCGGATGCCCGGCAATGCGTAAGAGAGAAGATGGAACGGTGGAAATTGACCCTGTGATGTGTAACGGGTGCGGGCATTGTATGAACAATTGTAAATTCGGGGCCATCAGCCTTATTTCGGACAAGTAGGGAGGTCAAAAAATGGAAACGAAAAATATTATGATCGTCGGAGTAGGCGGACAGGGAACCCTGCTTGCCAGCCGTATTTTAGGAGGAATCACAAAGAATGCAGGATATGACGTAAAGATCTCTGAGGTCCATGGGATGGCGCAGCGCGGGGGCAGTGTGGTGACGTATGTGCGCTATGGGGATCATGTGGCGGAACCCATTGTGGAAGAAGGACATGCGGATGTATTGATCGCCTTTGAGAGATTAGAAGCGCTCCGGTATGCGCACTTTTTGAAAAAAGACGGGGTACTCATCGTCAATGACCAGAGGATGGATCCTATGCCGGTGGCGGTGGGAATGGCTGCGTATCCGGAGCATATTATCGAGGATCTGAAGGAAAAGTACTGCGTTGTATCAGTGGATGCCAAGGCACTGGCGCTTCAGATTGGAAATGCAAGGGTATTTAATACCGTGATCATCGGTGTAGCGGCGAAACGGATGGACTTTGCAAAAGAGGACTGGATCAGAGTGATCGAAGAGACAGTGCCGCCTAAAACCGTGGAAATCAACACGAAAGCCTTTGAAGCCGGATATGAATTATAAATTTTACTTATATTATATATAATATATATTGATTTTACTTATAATAACTCCTGAGGTATAATCAAAAAGAAAAAACGGATTTTTGACGGATTAGTGGAAGGAGTAAGATAATATGGTAAAAGCAGTAGTAGGAGCTAACTGGGGCGATGAGGGCAAGGGAAAGATCACGGATATGCTGGCCCGGCAGGCGGATATTATCATCCGTTTTCAGGGAGGCGCCAATGCAGGGCATACGATTGTGAATGACTATGGAAAATTTGCTCTGCATACATTGCCTTCCGGTGTGTTTTATGGGCATACTACCAGCGTTATCGGAAACGGCGTGGCATTAAATATCCCGGTGCTGATGAATGAGATCAAGTCCATTACGGATAGGGATGTGCCTATGCCGAAAATCCTGGTGTCTGACAGAGCGCAGATAGTCATGCCTTACCACATTTTGTTGGATCAGTATGAGGAGGAGCGGTTAGGCGGTAAATCTTTTGGTTCCACGAAGTCGGGGATCGCTCCTTTTTACTCGGATAAATATGCAAAGATCGGGTTCCAGGTAAGCGAGCTGTTTGAGGAGGAACTGCTAAAAGAAAAGGTGGTGCGGGTGTGTGAACAGAAAAATGTTATGCTGGAGCATATGTACCACAAACCGTTGATCGACCCCAAAGAGCTTCTTGCCACGCTGCATGAATATAAAGAGATGATCAGTCCCTTTGTCTGTGATGTGTCCTTATTTCTTCACAAGGCCATGAAGGAAGGGAAGACCATCCTGCTGGAAGGACAGCTTGGAACTTTAAAAGATACGGATCACGGGATCTACCCTATGGTGACCTCTTCTTCTACGCTGGCGGCATACGGTGCCATCGGCGCAGGGATACCTCCTTATGAGATCAGGGAGATCATTACCGTCTGCAAGGCTTATTCCTCGGCAGTAGGCGCAGGGGCATTTGTGTCGGAAATTTTCGGGGAAGAAGCGGACGAGCTGCGCAAAAGAGGCGGTGACGGTGGGGAATATGGCGCTACCACAGGGCGTCCAAGGCGTATGGGCTGGTTTGACTGTGTGGCTTCTAAATATGGCTGCAGGCTGCAGGGGACCACGGATGTGGCGTTTACCGTGCTGGACGTGCTTGGATATTTAGATGAGATTCCAATCTGTGTGGGATATGAGATAGATGGGGAAGTGACCACGGATTTCCCGGTGGCCAGTAAGCTTTCAAAAGCAAAACCGGTGCTTAAAAAGTTCCCCGGATGGAAATGTGAGATACGGGGCATTAGGAAGTATGAGGATTTGCCGGAAAATTGCCGGAAATATATTGAATTTATTGAAGGGCAGATTGGTTACCCTATCACCATGGTGTCAAACGGTCCGGGCAGGAACGACATCATATACAGGAACAGCTCTTTAAAATAAAGTAAGGCGGTGTCGGATGAACCGGAATTATTCGCGGGAATTGGATGCAATTTTAGGAACACCTGAGAATAAAGGAAAAAAGCTTTTTCTGCATAGCTGCTGCGCACCCTGCAGCAGCTATGTGTTAGAATATCTGCGGAACTTTTTCAGGATCACTGTGTTTTATTATAACCCCAACATTACACAAGAAGCGGAATACAGGCATCGTGTAGAGGAGCAAAAGCGTCTGATACAGATTTTCAATGATGAGGCTATCCGGGAACCGGAAGAGGTGTATCCCATCCATGTGGTGGAAGGGGATTATCAAAAGCAATTGTTTTTTGATGCGGTTAAGGGGCTGGAAGGATGTCCGGAAGGAGGGGAGCGGTGTTTTATCTGCTATGAGATACGGCTCTTAGAAACCGCCCGCCGGGCCAAAGAAGCCGGGGCGGATTATTTTACCACTACCCTGACCATAAGTCCCCTTAAAAATGCCAGCAAGATCAATGAAATCGGGGACCGGATTGGAGGAATGGCTGACATAGCGTTCCTTCCTTCGGATTTTAAGAAAAAAAACGGGTACAAGCGGTCGGTGGAATTGTCTAAGGAATATGACCTGTACCGGCAGGATTACTGCGGGTGCGTATTTTCACGCAGATAGACCGGGGATGTAGGATATGGAGGAATGCACCAGTTGAAGAAAGGAGCAGAGAAAGTATGGAAAAGTTTCTGGATTTGATTTCAGAGGAAATGAAAGCGGCATTTGAGGCGGCTGGCTATGACAGAGAACTTGGGAAAGTGACGTTGTCAAACCGTCCTGACCTTTGTGAATATCAGTGCAACGGCGCTATGGCAGGCGCTAAATCATATAAGAAAGCGCCTATTATGATCGCACAGGCAGTGGCACAGACATGTAAGGAAAGTAAAGTTTTTTCAGAGGTTTCGGCAGTGGCGCCGGGCTTTTTAAACCTGAAAGTGAAGGAAGGATTTGTGGCGGAATATTTGGGCCAGATGGTAAAAAAACCGAAATTTGGGCTGGATATGACGGAAAATCCCGGTAAGATCATTGTGGATTACGGCGGGGCCAACGTGGCAAAGCCTTTGCATGTAGGGCATCTGCGTCCGGCGATCATTGGGGAGAGCATAAAACGTATCGCAAAGTACACAGGACATGACGTGATCGGCGATATCCATATGGGTGACTGGGGACTTCAGATGGGCCTTATTATCACGGAACTGAAAATGCGGCAGCCGGAGCTTGTTTACTTTGATCAAGAGTACGAGGGGGAATATCCCAAAGAGCCGCCGTTTACCTTGACGGAGCTGGAGGAGATCTACCCTACTGCCAGTGGGAAATCCAAGGAAGACGCATCCTATAAGGCACTGGCGATGGAAGCGACCGTTATGCTTCAAAACGGAAATAAGGGTTACCGGGCATTATGGCAGCATATTATGGATGTTTCCATTGCGGATTTAAAGAGGAATTATGACAATCTGGATGTGGAGTTCGATTTATGGAAAGGAGAGTCCGATGTCCAGGAGCTGATCCCCGGCATGGTGGATTACCTGAAAAAAGAAGGTTATGCTTATATGAGCGAAGGGGCCTTGGTGGTGGATGTGAAGGAGGAAACGGACACCAAGGAAATCCCACCCTGCATTATCTTAAAATCGGACGGGGCCTCTCTTTATAATACCACGGATCTGGCGACCATTATGGACCGTATGGAACAATACCATCCGGATAAGATGATCTATATTACGGATAAACGGCAGGATCTTTATTTTGAACAGATCTTCCGTTGCGCAAGAAAGGCAAAGCTGGTTGAGCCTGAGACAGAGCTTTTGCACATTGGCCACGGCACGATGAACGGCAAGGACGGAAAGCCCTTCAAAACAAGGACTGGCGGCGTCATGCGGTTAGAAGTACTGATGCAGGAAATTAATGACGAGATGTACCGGAAGATAGAAGAAAGCCGGGGAGAGATGGATGAGGAGGCAAAAGAGACTGCAAAGACCGTGGCGCTTTCCGCCATTAAGTACGGGGATCTGTCGAATCAGGCGTCCAAGGACTATGTTTTTGATATTGATAAATTTACCTCCTTTGAGGGGGATACCGGTCCCTATATCCTCTACACCATTGTAAGGATCAAATCTATTTTAAATAAAGTAAAGGAACAGGGAAGCCTTCCGGAAGAACTGATGATCCGGGAAGCGGACAGCGTTTCAGAAAAAGACCTGATGCTGCAGATTGCAGGATTTAATGCTATGATGGAGACTGCTTATGAGGAAACGGCTCCTCACAAAGTATGCGCTTATATCTATGATCTGGCAAATGCGTTTAATCGCTTTTATCATGAGACCAGGATCGTTTCAGAGGAAGACCCGGATAAGAAAGCGGGATGGGTTGCCTTGCTCATGCTGTCCAGGGATATTCTGGAGACCTGTATTGATGTATTGGGATTTTCAGCACCGGAAAGGATGTAAGTGTTAAGCTTGAGAACTGAATTTTTCAAGCGGCATATTTGGGACTTTCCCCATATGGGAGGGTCTATGCGGGAAAGGTATGGGTATAACAATGAAAACGTCATTAGAATTAAGGAATCATTTAAAAAGCATTGATCACAGGGGATATCCGGCTTATAAGGATTTGAAGGGGCAGTATGACTTTAAGGATTATGTATTGTCCATTGACCATGTGCAGGGGGATCCTTTTGCGTCGCCTTCCAGGTTATCTGTCTGGGTAAAAAAGGAAAAGGCTGGATTCCCGGCAGATTTCTATAATACTCCGGAAAAAAGAGTCACGATGCAGGATCATCTTACCAGACTATTTGCAAAATGGGTGGCTGGGGGCAGTTTTCAGGCAAAGGGATCCGGAAAAAGCGGGCTTTTGTCTGTTTCCCGCTGCGGGCAGCAGGTGCTTGAGCGGACGGCCCTTCGGGTAAAGGACGGAGATGTGACGCTCCGTTTTGAAGCGGGATTTCCGGCAAACGGGCGTACCATCAATGCAAGGGAGCTGGACAAAATGCTTTTTGACATCCTGCCCGATTGTGTGAGAAAGAGCCTTTATTATTCTAATATTGATAAAAATAAATTGAAAACGGCAATCTGCCTGTGTGAGGATCAGCAGTATATCAGGGAACAGCTTCCGAAGCTCGGCCTTTGTGCGTTTCTTGCAAATGGCGCTATCCTGCCAAGAGAAAGCGGTGTATCGGAGCGCCCCATGAAGGGAGCGGTGGCTTTTGCCTCTCCGGAATCTTTGCAGGTCACCTTAAAGCTGCCTAACAGAGGGGAAGTGTCCGGCATGGGCATTCCTAAGGGGATTACGTTGTTTGTGGGTGGCGGCTACCATGGGAAATCTACGATCCTGCAGGCGCTGCAAAACGGTGTTTACAATCATATCGGAGGAGACGGAAGGGAGCTGGTGATCACGGACAGCTCGGCTTTTAAGCTCCGGGCAGAGGATGGGCGGAGCATTACCGGGGTAGATATCTCGCCTTTTATCAAAAATCTACCCAACAAGAAGGATACGGTACACTTTTCTACGGAGGATGCCAGCGGCAGTACGTCTCAGGCGGCAAACCTGATGGAGGCGTTAGAGGGGGGCAGCAGCCTGATCTTGATCGATGAGGACACTTCCGCTACTAATTTTATGGTCAGGGATCAGTTGATGGCCCAGGTGATCAGCAGCGGCGAGGAACCCATTACTCCGTTTATCAGCCGGGTCAGGGGGATGTATGAGGATCTGGGTGTTTCTTCCATTATTGTTGCGGGAAGTTCCGGCTCCTTTTTCCATGTGGCGGATACCATCATCCAGATGAAAGAATATGTGCCCATTGATATTACAAAGAAAGCAAAGGAAGCGGCAAGCGGGTATCCTGCGGAAGCGGATGGCGGAAGATTCCCTGCGTTTAACGCATCCCGCAGGCCAAAGCCGGATGCTGCCTTAAGAAAGGATGACAGGCTTAAGATCAAGACAATGGGAACCAGTGAGATCTCTCTTTCCAGGGAAAATGTGGAGCTTCGTTACCTGGAACAGTTAAAGGACCAGGAGCAGAGTGCGGCGCTGGCACATCTCCTTAAATATGCGCAGTTAAAGATGATGGACGGGAAAAAGGATTTAAGGCAGATTGGCGATTTTCTTGAAAACCAGCTTGACCAGAAGGGGCTTGAGAGCTTGTTTGACAGGGGGGATGTTTCCGCACAGCTTGCAAGGCCCAGGAAGCAGGAGATCCTGGCGTGTATCAACCGTTACCGCAGGCTTGAGATGTAATCTGCCGGCAACGGTGATTAGGATGCGGTGAAATGTAAACTCATAAAAATATCAGGTTGACAATATGCTTTCGGGGTGGTATGATTTCTTCAGTTGATCATACATACGACAGGAGGTTTTTTATGAGTGGACAGATAATCACAGCAGGGAAAAGTAAGACCTATGACATAGTTTATATTGGAGTATTTGCGGTTTTGATCGCCATATGCTCCTGGATATCGATTCCTACGGTGGTTCCCTTCACCCTTCAGACTTTTGCGGTGTTCCTTACCGTAAGTGTGTTAGGAGGGAAGCGGGGGAGCCTTACGGTCTTAGTTTATGTACTACTGGGAGCGATTGGGATTCCGGTATTTGCAAACTTTACAGGAGGGCTTGGCATTATCCTGAATAACACCGGCGGCTACATTATTGGGTTTGTTTTTTCAGCCTTACTTATGTGGCTTATGGAGGAGCTGCTTGGGAGAAAACTCTGGGTACAGGCGCTGTCTATGGTGCTGGGGCTTATCGTCCTTTACGCTTTCGGAACGGTGTGGTTTTTATTCGTCTATACCAAAAGTACAGGAGCAGTGGGTCTGGCTACAGTTCTTGGGTGGTGCGTGATACCATTTATTATTCCGGATCTGGTCAAAATCGGACTTGCACTTGCTTTAAGCGGCAGGATTTCTAAGGTGATCAGGATTAATAACGGATGAAAGGATTTGGGATATGGTTTACAGGATCAGGGCACATCATGGGATGTGCTTCTCCTTTTTTAAGGGGATGGGGTATAGCGGCGCCTTTACGGAAAATATGTGGGCGATGAAGAAAAAGCTTGCGGAAAACCCGGAAGTGGAGCTTCTTTGTGGGGTGGATGATGTGTGTGTACGCTGCCCCAATAATGAGGGAGGTATTTGCATATCCGGTGGGAAAGCGGAAAGCTATGACAGGCAGGTTTTGGAGCGCTGTAACCTTTCATGCGGGATGCGGATTGGGTGGAATGATTTTGAAAAGCTGGTCCGGGAATTGATCATTGATGCCGGGGAAAGGGAAAAAATCTGTGGGAACTGCCAGTGGAATGAATTTTGTAAGAGTTGAGGATTGTTTTCTATTTAAGGCTGCACTATAATGGAAGCAGCGCCAGTTCCGGGAGGAGTACGGGCTTGCCTGTATCGTCAGTGTCTAGGTTCAAACACAGAGAATATCCCGTAGAACACTTGACGGCTGGTGTGTACAAGGCAGGACAGCAATTATAAATGTGGTATGACCAGAATAAAATAGATGATTAAAGAGTGCAAAATAGTAAGGCATATCGGATGTAAAAGTCGGGTGTGCCTTTTATACGATTATGGAGCTGCGTATTTTGTTGTAGACTGTAAATATTTATATTATACTTTATATTACTTGTGAGTAAAAAGTTTGCGCTACTTAAGAAGCCCATGAACCCCAGTAGGTTCCGGACTCATCCTGCTGTTCCTGAATTATTTGCGTTATGCGTAATTCCGGCTGTTTGCTTAAAAGCCTGAAAAAATGTTTCCGCAGATAGTGCATGACAGCGGCTTCTGACACCCGCCCCCTGGAAGGCGTCCTCTGGTAACGTATCTGCCCGGGGCGGAACTCTCTGGCAAAACGGATGGAAACGATCTGCAGTATCCCCATCGCAATACAGGACAGTGCCATATGCATCTCAATAGCACGTACCGCTTCCAATACTTTCCGGCGGGATTTTTCATTTTCCACACGTTCAAGGGGTGACGGCTCATCCTTCTTCTGGTAATAACTTAATTTCGGCATATGTTTTGACCAGAAATGATAGCAGAATGCGCCAACCTGCTGTTTCAGTTCCCGGAAGGTGCATTCGATCCGGAACCGGTAACTGTAAAGCCGGATGACCGACAGCGGCTCCAGTGCCAGGCTGGTGCTTGCCAGGATGCTCTGGATGCCATCCATTTCCACCAGCACAAACCGCAGCTCCTGATAAAGCTTCTGCCCCCACAGCAGGTCAATGCAGTAGTAACGGATGGATTCCTTCTTCCCATAAAGCTCAATCTCTGCATCCTGGAACTGTTCCTTATGGGAGACGAATAATTCTTTCAGGCGGACAGCGGCTCCCTTTTTGGGCGGCCTTCCCCTCCCGGGTTTCCGGGAACCGGGCTTTTCATATGCAGTACAGGATTTCTTTGCCTTGGTAATGACCTCCATGCGCGCCGCCCCGCTGCTGTTAAGTGTTTTCAGCTTTTCAAGGGCCGGAACAGTAAGGAAATACCTGTCCAGCAGGAGCAGGCAGTCCCCAAAGGCCAGGGCAGCCTGGTATGCGTCTTCCACCATCTGGACCACATGGGAAGCGCTTGAAACAGCCGCGCCTTTCCATTCCCTGGCAGCCTTTAGGCCGTCATGGAGGCGGATACTTAAAGGGATGCATGCCCAGCTACGGACACTTCCAGCCAGAATACCAAGCCCGCCGAACATATGCCCGTGGATGTACTCAGGCTTTGAGGAATTTTCAGATTCCTGAAACAGTTTTTTGACTCCCGGCATCCGGCGTCCTTCTTTTGACTGCTTTACCCCAT
>OFGG01000244.1_pt1 | contig 48148 bp, 32 predicted proteins | sample 1521701 | NCBI WGS metagenome assembly OFGG01 (sample SAMEA3504081, study PRJEB24116) | mouse gut metagenome | biome: mouse gut; feature: mouse-associated habitat; material: faeces | place: Denmark | collected 2011
AATATTGGCGCAGGTTTTATGGGTGGAAGGGCGTGCCAGCCTTTCCTTTTGGGAAAAAACGCAGCCACAGTAATCCTGTCTGTACAGCCCATACTCTTTAGACAGTTCCACCGACTGCTTATACCCATCCTTCTTCTTAAAATCAGACGGAAGGAAAGCCACCCCATATTCACCGGAAAGCGCTTCGCCGATTTCATTGATCTTCGCCGCATTTTTCAGGGGGCTGATCGTAAGGGTTGTGGTGAAAAAGCCGGCTCCCGCCTCCTTTGCCCTCTTTGCCGTTTCCATAAGCCGCAGATGATAGCAGGCAAAACACCGCTCCCCGCCCTCCGGGCAGCCCTCCAGCCCCTTCGCCATCTCAAAAAAGCGCCCGGGCTCATAGTCCCCCTCCACCAGGTCAATCGGATGGCCGAGGAAGCTCTCGCCCTCATATACCGGGCTTTTTTCCCTGGGCATTTCGCCTCCGGTAGCCGTCCCGCCCCTCTCCTCATTATAGGCCGCGATCAGCCGCTTCTGTTCCTCCACCCGCTTTTGGTATTCCGACACATCGGAGATGTTCGGATTGAAGTAGAACACGGTTATCCGGAAATACCGCCTGAGATACTCCAGCACATAGCTGCTGCAGGGGGCACAGCAACTGTGCAGGAACAGCGAGGGCGCAGAAATGCCCTCTGCACCCTGCAATCCGTCAATGATTTTCTCCAGTTCTCTCTGATAGTTCACCTGGTTCATCTCCGTTGCCCTTTCTCTTCCGTCCTCTCTTCAATCCCGTTTTCCCTCACAAATGTCCCCGGCCTGTCTGTTCCCGCCGGAAAGGCCTTTTCCGGCATCCGGTCAGGAATTCGCTCCTCCCACACAGTCCTCATACCGCTTCCCGGCCTTGCGCCAGTTGATCAGCCCGAACCAGCTCTCCACATAATCGGCCCTGCGGTTCTGGTACTGGAGATAATAGGCATGTTCCCACACATCCACCAGCAGAATCGGCACATAATCCTCCAGATCCGGCACGTCCTGGTTGGATGTCTGCACGATGGACAGCCTGCCGTCCTTGTCCGCCACAAGCCAGGCCCAGCCGGAACCGAACTTACTCACCGCCGCCGGCTTCATCTGCTCCTTCCACTGCCTGTAGGAGCCGAAGTCCCGCTCTATGGCCTCCGCCAGCGCTCCATCGGGCTCCTGTCCCGCAGGCTCCCGCATGGAGTCGAAATACAGCTCGTGATTATAGACCCCGCCGCCGTTATTGCGCACCGCCGTCTGTACGGCCCCCGGAAGCGTGCTGATATCGGTCAGCAGCTCCGTCAGGCTTTTCTTCTGCAGCTCCGGATAATCCGACAGCGCGCTGTTCAGGTTGTCCACATAGGTCTTGTAATGCTTGTCATGATGGAAGGTCAATGTCTCCGCATCCAGCACAGGAACCAGCGCATCATATTCATAGGGCAGGGGACGCGCCACAAAAGGATATACTTCAGCTTTCATAAATCAGTTACCTCTCAGTCTGCCGTCAAGGCTTTTTTCAGGCCCGGAGGGAGAAATCCCTGCCGGAACATTTACGGTTCTGTGGAAAGTATATGTAAATTTATCCCTTTTATTCAAAAATCTTCCCGGCTTCCTGCCCCTGCCATCCCGCAGTGCCGCCTCCACATCCCTGCATCTCACAGGCTCCCCGTATCCTCCCTGCCAGGCTCGGCCGGTCTGCCATGCCCCTTCCTGTAACAGGAGGGCGAAACGCCTGTCTCTTTTCTGAAAAATCCGGAAAAATGGCGATAATCCATGAAACCCAGGCGGTTCGCGATCTCCTGTATGGGCATGGCCGTGCGCTCCAGCAGCGACTGGGAAAGCGCAAGCCGCAGCGACAGATAGTAGCGATAAGGCGTCATGCCATAGGCCTCCCGGAAAAGATGGATGGCCCTGGAGCGGGACAGTGGGACGCAGCCCGCGATGTCGTCGATGGTAAGGGGCCGCGACGCGTTCTGTTCTATGAAATTCTTCATGGCAAGCGCCCGGGACTGGCCGCAGGCTTCGCTGCCCAGAAAGCCGGAGAGGGCCTGGACATGCCTGTGCAGGAGCAGCGCCAGCTCACCCCCTGAACGAACCGGTTCCTTCTCTATGGCGTGGAAAATGGCAAAGAGATGGCTGCTGTCGGCGAAGGCCGGGATCTTCAGCACATTCTCCAGCCGGTAGTCGGAAAGCAGATGCCTCACCAGGCTCCCGCCCACATTGAACCATATCTTCGTCCAGGGATCCTCCGTGTCCGAATAATAATGATGACATCTTCCCGGCTGCAGGATGTAGGCGTCCCCCGCCGCCACAGTGACGCTTTCCCCATCCTGACGGACATGGCCCGTCCCGGAGATGACATATTCAAAGACATAATGATCCCCCCGGGGACGGTATATTTCATACAGCGGGTCAGGGTAGGTAATGCCCGCCAGGCCGGGCGCGAAGCTGGCCGATACCTGTCCTGTATAGACGGCATACTCTTCTCCTCTTCCCTGTCTGAAGACCGGCTGTGTGTCTGGCATGGTATCTCTCCTGGTTCCGGCGGCGCCCTTTATCTGCTTTTCCTCCTATTATACATCCTCCGGTCCCGAAATGGAATAGCTATAGCACTATTTTGTACATTTACGCAACTAATTTCCATGGAAAAGGAGACCGGATGCGACTATACTATATCTGTCCCGGAAAACGGCATACAGGACATATGCAGGAAGCATATGCAGAAAACGAGAAGAAGACAGGAGGGTCTTGCAATGGCACAAGCGGCGAGAACAGAGCATCCAAAGCCCCAGATGCAGCGGGAGAACTGGCAGAACCTCAACGGCGAGTGGGATTTCGCCTTTGACTTCGGCTGCAGCGGCGTGGAGCGCAGGTTTTATGAAAGGGACAGGCTGGACAGGAAGATCCAGGTTCCGTTCTGTCCGGAGAGCGACCTGAGCGGCATCGGGTACAAGGATTTCATACCGGCGGTATGGTATCAGAAAAAGGTGGAGCTGACCAAAGAGCAGCTGGAGGGACATGTTCGCCTGCACTTCGGGGCGGTGGATTACGAGTGCCGTCTCTGGGTGAACGGTCAGGAGGCCGGAACCCACAGGGGCGGATATGTGTCCTTTAGCTTCGACATCACCAAATACGCCAAAGAGGGCGTGAACACCCTGACCCTCTACGCCAGGGACGACACCCGCAGCGGCAGACAGTGCAAGGGGAAACAGAGCGGCCTCTTCCATTCCCAGGGCTGCGACTACACCCGCACCACGGGAATCTGGCAGACCGTGTGGCTGGAGTTCCTGCCGAAGGCATATATCGAAAAATTATACTATTACCCCAATATCGCGGAGAGCTCCGTCACCGTCCGCGCCGTCACCGTGGGGGAGGGAATCCTCTCTGCGGAGGCCTCCTATGAAGGAAAAATCTGCGGACAGGCCCAGGCAAGAGCAACGGCCGGAAACGCCACCCTCGACATCCCCCTCTCCGAGCTGCATCTCTGGGAGGCCGGCGCCGGGCGCCTCTACGACCTGAAGCTCTTCTTCGGGGAGGATTGCGTGAACAGCTATTTCGGCATGCGGGAGATTCGTCTGGAGGGAGAGCGCGTCCTGATCAACGGCAGGTCCGTGTTCCAGCGGCTGGTGCTGGACCAGGGCTTCTATCCGGACGGCATCTACACGGCCCCTTCCGACCAGGCGCTGCAGCGGGACATCCGGCTTTCCATGGAGGCGGGCTTCAACGGCGCCAGGCTCCACCAGAAGATATTCGAGGAGCGTTTCCTCTACCACTGCGACCGGATGGGTTATCTGGTGTGGGGGGAGCAGGGAAACTGGGGACTGGATCTCAGCAGGCCAGATGGTCTGAAATGCTTCCTGCCGGAGTGGATGGAGGCCCTGGACCGGGACTTCAACCATCCCGCCATCGTGGGCTGGTGCCCCTTCAATGAGACCTGGGACTACGAGGGGCGCAGGCAGGACAATGATCTGCTGGCCATGGTCTACCGGATGACGAAGCTTTTCGACACCACCAGGCCCTGCATCGACACCAGCGGCAACTACCATGTGGTGACGGACATCTACGACATGCACGACTATGAGCAGGATCCGGCCGTGTTCGCCGCCACCTATGAGGAATTCGCAAAGGGAGGCCCCCTGACGGACCGCATGGCGGACAGGCAGACTCCTGTGCCGGGCATTCCCGTGTTCATCAGCGAGTACGGCGGAATCAAATGGGACGTGGAAGGGAGCCTGGCGGACAGCTGGGGCTACGGGGACGGGCCGAAGACAGAGGAAGAATACATCGCCCGCTATCGTGGCCTGACGGATGCCCTGCTGGACAATCCCCACATGTTCGGGTTCTGCTATACCCAGCTTTACGATGTGGAGCAGGAGGTCAACGGGCTGTATACCTATGACAGGAAGCCCAAGATGGACATGGAAATCTTCCGGAAAATCAACAGCAGGAAGGCGGCCATCGAAGATTGAAGGAATTTGAGTTCCATTTTCGGATTCCATGCTGACAATTTTCGTCCAATCTGTTATAATATGTCTTATCAGAAGCATGCTTTTCGCTTCTGATAAAAGGCACGTCTTGTGCGCCGCATTCAAGTCTCCTTACCCGGGGCAGGGAACGGCCGGGTAAGGATATTTTTTAAGGAGGTGAAAGCCATGACGAACAATGAACTGCTACTTGCCATATCCGATCTGCTGGATGTAAAGCTGAAAGCAGAGATGCAGTCTCTGAAGAACGAGCTGCATGAAGAGATTCGGGCTGTGAGAGATGAACTGCACGCTGAGATTCAGGCCGTAAAGAATGAACTGCACACGGAAATTCAGGCTGTGAAAAGCGAGCTGCGCCTTGAGATCCGGGCTGTGAGGGACGACCTGCACGCCGAAATCCAGGCTGTGAGAGATGAGCTGCACGCCGAAATCCAGGCCGTAAGGGATGAACTGCACGCTGAAATCCAGGCCGTAAGGGACGAGCTTTATGCCGAAATCCAGAGCCTGGACGCACGGGTCCGCCTGCTGCAGTTGAATCAGGAGAATGTCATCATGCCCAGGCTGGACAACATCGAGTCCTGCTATACGGCTACCTTCAGGCGATACCAGGATTACGGGGACAAAATGGAGTCCGTCTGCGAAGACGTAGACCTGCTCAAAAAAGTGGTGATGAGCCACTCGGAAAAACTGCAAAAGCTGGCTTGACGCTTTCGAACAGGGCAAAGCCATGCATGTCGGCAATATCTGACCGTCCCGCAATGACTCTGGCTCATTCGCCTGTAAATTCAACTTTTACATAAGAACCCCGTGGCCTGTACGCCGTTATCCTCCGGAATAGTACACCCACAGGTCCTGCCGGTACAGGCCACATCGGGCTGACAATTCCTTAAGACAGCTTTCTTAAAACGACCGCAACAATCCCTGAAGCCCCTCTTCCTCATATATCCGCTTATAATAGGCCACCTCATCCCCGATGAGCCCGTCAATCACCTGCATCCCCAGCAGCTCCACCGGAGCCTTGTCATCCGTCAGGATATAGCCGCCTGCCTGATACTCCGCCAGATGCTCTGCCGTCCGCTCCATCATGGCGTACAGCGCCTCATCCTCCAGCGCCCGGCGCTTTGCCTGGAAGCTCTCCACCATGGCCTTATTGTCCGAAGCGAAGAGCTCCCGGTTGGTGGAGCCGCTCACTTCCACCGTACAGACCTCCCCAAACACGGAGGAAATGGTATCCGCCAGATACTGGTTGATATTGCCCTCGCCGCTGCCCCGCATGTTCATGTTCACCACCATGACGCCGTCCTCCGCCAGATGCTCCTTCACCAGCGTGAAGAATTCCGTCGATGACATCTGGAAGGGAATGGTGATGTCCTGATAGGCGTCCACCATGATCACGTCATATTTTTCCTCCACTGCGTTCAGGAAGGCCCTGCCGTCATAGGTGGTCACGGGCACATCCTCCGGCAGGTGGAAATACTCCCGGGAGAGGGCCGTAATCTTCTCGTCGATCTCCACGCCCTCAATCTCCATGTCTCCATAGTATTTCCTGCACTGTGTGGCATATGTACCGGTGCCCATGCCCAGGATCAATACCCTGCAGTCCTCCGGCTCCTTTCCCTCCACCATCAGCGGCGCCGCCATGGCATAATCGTAATACATGCCCGTGAGCCCCTGGTCCTTCATATAGATGGACTGGACTCCGAAGAGCACGTTGGTGGAAAGTATGACGCTCCTGTCATTTTCCTTCACCTGGAGATAATTGTAGACCGACTCCCCCTCGTAGGCCAGGTTGCTCTCCCAGAAGGCGAAGCTGTTGGAATGCCCCAGCGCGCAGCACAGCAGATAGCACAGAAGGGCAGCCGCAGCCCTTCCCATCCCCCGGATGCCCTTCTTTCCCGCCGCGCTGGCAAAGTAGGCAATGGCCAGAGCCAGCAGTATCCCTGCAAAGATCAGGAAGGTGACGGAGGTCCCCACGGAAGGGATGGTGACGAAGGTGGGCACAAAGGTGCCTATGATGCTGCCGATGGTGTTGAAGGCCCCCAGGTTCCCCACCACTTTCCCGCTCTCCTCCAGATTGCCCACCGTATATTTCGCCAGAGAGGGCGTCACCGTGCCCAGCAAAAACAGCGGGAACACAAAGACTGCCATACAGGCCGCAAAGGCCGCCACGATGAGGAAATTTGCGCTCACGGAGAAGATCAGCAGCGCCGAAATCCCCAGTATGATGTACTTCCCCACCACGGGGATGGCCGCAATCCACACTGCCGCTATCAGCATCCTTGTGTAGAGCTTCCCCGGGTCCGGATTCTTGTCCGCGCTGCGCCCGCCGTAGATGTTCCCCAGCGCCATGGCGATCATGATGGTGCCGATGATGATTGTCCACACAATCTGGGAGGAGCTGAAATAGGGGGCAAGCAGCCTGCTGGCCCCCAGCTCCACCGCCATCACGGACATGCCGGCGAAAAACTCCGTCAGGTACAGAAATACCCGATTCTTCAATATTTTAGGTGCATTGGTCATGCTCATCTTTTATTCTCCCTTGGCTTGCTTTTCCCCCTGCCCCTCATGATACGGAACCTTCCTCGAAATCCCGGCCACTGGATTCGCCATGCGTCAATCTTCCATGGCCATATACTCCTGCGTTCAAGCTTGCCGCATATTCCCGATGGAAAAAGCTTCCTATGGCAAACATTAATGACCCCCCACATCAATCACAGTCGGGCATCATTCACAGCCGCGCCACATCCACCAGCGTCAGCTCCTGTCCCGCGTTCTCCAGACTTGTCACCAGAGCCCTGGCAGTGTCCAGGGAGGTCAGGCAGTTGACGCCTGTCTCGATGGCCGTCCGGCGGATCAGGAAGCCGTCCCGGGACTTGTCCCGCCCCTGGGTGGGGGTGTCGATTACCAGGTCGATGCGGTGCCCCAGAATCAAGTCCATCACCGTGGGCGATTCCTGGGAAATCTTGTTCACCTTCCTGGCCTTAACCCCGGCCTCGTTCAGGGCCGCGGCCGTGCTCCTGGTGGCATAGATGGTATAGCCCAGCTTCGCGAAGCGTCTTCCTATCTCAATGGCCTCTCCCTTGTCCGCGTCCTTCACGGTGATAATCATGTTCTTATGCCTGGGCAGATTCACCCCCGCCCCTAAAAACGCCTTGTACAGCGCCTCATGGAATTCCTTCGCAATCCCCAGGCACTCTCCCGTGGATTTCATCTCCGGCCCCAGGCTGATCTCCGCCCCCCGAATCTTCTCGAAGGAGAACACAGGCATCTTGATGGCATAGTACTGGGCCTCCGGCTGCAGCCCCGGCTCATATCCAAGCTCCCTGATCGTCCTGCCCAGAATCACCTCCGTGGCCAGATCCACGATAGGGATACCCGTCACCTTGCTGATATAAGGCACCGTCCGGGAGGAGCGGGGGTTCACCTCGATGACGTATACGTCTTCTCCGATGGCGATGAACTGGATATTGATAAGTCCCTTTACGTGCAGCGCCTTTGCCAGCCGCCTGGTGTACTCCGCAATCTTGTCCTTCACCAGCTTTCCGATGGTATGGGCGGGGTAGACGGAGATGCTGTCCCCGGAGTGCACGCCCGTGCGCTCGATATGTTCCATGATGCCGGGAATCAGAATGTCCGTGCCATCGCAGACTGCGTCCACCTCGATTTCCTTGCCCTGGAGATATTTGTCCACCAAAATGGGGTGGTCCTGAGCGATGCGGTTGATGATGGCCATGAACTCCTCGATCTCCTGGTCGGAAATGGCGATCTGCATGCCCTGGCCGCCCAGCACATAGGAGGGCCGCACCAGCACAGGATAGCCCAGGCGGTTCGCCACGGCCTTGGCCTCCTCGGCGGTGTACACCGTTCCGCCCGCCGCCCGGGGAATGCCTGTCTCCTCCAGGATTTTGTCGAAAAGCTCCCTGTCCTCCGCGGCGTCCACATCCTCGGCTTTGGTGCCCAAAATGGGCACGCCCATCTTCATCAGGCTCTCCGTGAGCTTGATGGCGGTCTGGCCGCCGAACTGCACCACTGCCCCGTCCGGCTTCTCGATGTCCACGATGGCCCCAACGTCCTCCGGGGTCAGCGGCTCGAAGTAGAGCTTGTCCGCGATGTCGAAGTCCGTGCTCACGGTCTCCGGGTTGTTGTTGATGATGATGGTCTCGTACCCGGCCCTGGAGAAGGCCCAGGTGGCATGGACGGAGCAGTAGTCGAACTCGATGCCCTGGCCGATACGGATGGGGCCGGAGCCCAGGACCAGGACCTTCTTCCGACGATCCCCGGCCTCCCCATGGAAAGCACCGGCGCCAGTCCCGGAAGGATGTCCGCAATTGGGGCATTCTTCTGTATGAATCGTTTCCGCACCGCAAATCATTTCCGTATTGCAAATCGTTTCCGCACTGCGGAACTTGAAATTATTTAATGAGTCACTTTCGAACTCAATGCTTTCCCCCGCGCTTGCCTCGCACTCTCCGCCATATACGGAATAGTAATAAGGAGTTGACGCAGCGAACTCCGCCGCGCAGGTGTCTACCATTTTGTAGACAGCTTGGATGCCGTTCTCATGGCGCATGGCCCGGATGTCCGCCTGGCTCTTTCCCGTGAGTCTGGCAATCACATTGTCAGGGAACTCTATCCGCTTGGCCTCCCGCAATAAATCCGGAGTCAGCTCCTGTGTCCGCAGGGCCTCCTCCATCTCCACCAGGATTGCAATCTTATCGATGAACCAGATATCTATCATGGTGATATCGTGAATCTCCTCATAGCCGACGCCCTTGCGGACAGCCTCGGCAATCATCCAGATCCGCCTGTCGTCCACCACCTTCAGCCCGGACTTCAGCTCATCCACGCTCAGCCCGCTGAAATCATAGTCCAGAAGACAGTCCACATGCTGCTCCAGGGAGCGGATGGCCTTCATCAGAGCTCCCTCAAAGCTGTCGCAGATTGCCATGACCTCGCCAGTGGCCTTCATCTGGGTGGTCAGCGTGCGCTTGGCCGTGATGAATTTATCGAAGGGAAGCCTGGGAATCTTCACCACGCAGTAATCCAGGGCGGGCTCAAAGCTGGCGTAAGTCTTCCGGGTAATGGCGTTCCTGATCTCGTCCAAAGTATAGCCCAGCGCGATTTTAGCCGCCACCTTGGCGATGGGATAGCCCGTGGCCTTGGAGGCCAGGGCGGAGGAACGGCTCACCCTGGGATTCACCTCGATGACGCAGTACTCAAAGCTGGTGGGATGCAGGGCGAACTGCACGTTGCAGCCTCCGGTAATCTGCAGTTCATTAATGATGTTCAGGGCGGAGGTGCGCAGCATCTGGTATTCCTTGTCGCCCAGGGTCTGGGAGGGGGCGACTACGATGCTGTCTCCCGTATGCACGCCCACCGGGTCGATGTTCTCCATGTTGCAGACCGTGATGCAGTTCCCCGCGCTGTCCCGCATGACCTCGTACTCGATTTCCTTCCAGCCCGCTATGCAGCGCTCGACCAGCACCTGGCCCACCCGGGAGAGACGTAGGCCATTCTCCAGGATCTCCTCCAGCTGCACCTGGTTGTAGGCGATGCCGCCGCCGGAGCCTCCCAGGGTGTAGGCCGGACGCAGCACCACGGGATAGCCGATGGAGCCCACGAATTCCACCCCCTCCTCCACGGTCTCCACCACCTTGGAAGCTGCGCAGGGCTCTCCGATGCGCTCCATCAGGTCTTTGAACTCCTGCCGCCCCTCGGCGTTGCGGATAGTGGCGGCGGTGGTTCCCAGAAGGGTCACGCCGTGGGCCTTCAGGAACCCGGATTCCTCCAGCTCCATCCCCAGATTCAGGCCCGCCTGGCCGCCCAGGGTGGGCAGGATGCTGTCCGGCTTCTCCTTCTCTATGATTTGCTCCAGCACCTGGACGGTGAGGGGTTCGATGTACACCTTGTCCGCGATGTCCCGGTCTGTCATGATGGTGGCGGGGTTGGAGTTCACCAAAATCACCTCCACGCCCTCCTCCTTCAGAGAGCGGCAGGCCTGGGTGCCCGCGTAGTCGAACTCCGCCGCCTGGCCGATGACGATGGGGCCGGAGCCGATGACCATGACTCGTTTTACGTTGGGATTCTTAGGCATTTTCGCTCCCTCCTTCTCTCATCATCCGGATGAATCTGTCAAACAGATACCGGGAATCCTGGGGTCCGGGACAGGCCTCCGGATGGTACTGCACCGTGAAGATATTCTTGCCCGTATACGCAAGCCCTTCGTTGGTGCCGTCATTCACGTTGACGAAGGCCGGAACCGCCACTTTAGGGTCGAGCTTTTCCATGTCCACCACATAACCGTGATTCTGTGAAGAAATATACACTCTGCCGGTAGCCAGATCCTTTACCGGATGGTTCCCGCCCCGGTGCCCGTACTTCATTTTATAGGTATCCGCCCCGGTGGCCAGCGCCATGAGCTGATGGCCCAGACAGATGGCGAAAATAGGGATGTCCGTATCGTAGAGCTTCCGGATCTCCCCGATAATGTCCCCGCATTCTTTAGGATCCCCGGGGCCATTGCTGAGCATGATGCCGTCGGGCCTGTCCGCCACGATCTCCTCCGCGGAAGTCCGGGCCGGATACACCGTCACCTCGCAGCCCCGCTCCGCCAGGGAGCGGGCGATATTGGCTTTTGCGCCAAAATCCAGCAGCGCCACGCGAAGGCCCGAACCGTTGAGCTCCTTCACCAGCGAGGGCCGCGGCTCCCGGAGGCCCTTTTCATAAGCCGCCCCGTCGAATCTGGCCGCGCCGGACAGAGGGCCATTGTCCGCCAGGCCGGCTGACGGCCTTACCGTATATTTCTCCCTGCAGGTCACTTTCTCCACCACCTTGCCCGTGGTGTAGGCCCGCAGCCTGGGCAGGATTTCCGCCGCATCCGGATATTCCCGGGTGGTGATCATGCCGTTCATGGTGCCCTTCTCCCGGAGGATCTTGGTCAGAGCCCTTGTGTCGATGCCCGCGATGCCGGGCACATTGTTCTCTTCGAGGAATTGCTGCAGACTCATATCGCAGCGGAAATTGCTGGGAATGCGGGAAAGCTCCCTCACGATGAAGCCGTCCGGCCAGGGCCTTGAGGATTCCATGTCGTCCCTGCAGATGCCGTAATTGCCGATCAACGGATACGTCATGCACACTGCCTGTCCCGCATAGGAAGGGTCGGTGAGCACTTCAAGGTATCCGGCCATGGATGTGTTGAACACGATTTCACTGATGATTTCCCTCCGGGCACCGATATGGGTCCCCCGGAATACAGTGCCGTCTTCCAGGATCAAAAACGCTTTCATAGGCTTTTCCCTCCTCCCGCCCCGGTTCCGCAGCCATATCCCCGCATAAAGCGCCCCGCTTTCCGCCTGAATCCTCCGCGGCGCGCTTCCCGCAGGGCGGCCGCACCGGGGAAGGCATTTTATTTCTGTATATACGCTCTCAAAACATTCGCATTATTATAGCACAGAAAACGGAATAGGGCAATCATTTTTCGCAGGTGCATTACAGCATCGTCTTGTATCGGCATTTTGCAGCAGTTACGGCATTCCGCCAGTTTCCCCGCCGTCCCTCACGTATAATGCTGCATCACATACTGCACCTCCGTGTTCCCCCGAAAAGTATTCTTCCCCAACTGGTAAGCCACGGAGACGCGGAAGTCCCCTCTCCCCGCGTACAGCGCCTCCTCGCTGCCCGGGCCGAACTTTTCCTCCAGGAACGCGCCGAACTTCTTCAGGTCGCCGAAAAAGACAATCTGGCGCCGGGTGCCGGTTTCCGTCCGCACCTGGTATCTGGCGCAGGTCTGGTTGGCGCCCATTTTGTGCCCTGACAGGAACAGCAGATCCTTCTGGGCGAACAGCGGCCTGGGGTTGCCTACGCCGAAGGGCTCCAGCAGCTCCAGCTCCTCCGCCAGCCCCATGTCCCCGTAGTCTATGGGCATGGGCACATCGATATGCACTTTAGGGATGAAATCCTCCGGCTCCAGCGCACAGTTCCGGTTCAGGTCCCGCCGGAAGGCCTCCACATCCTCCTCCCGCATGGACAGCCCCGCCGCCATGGCATGGCCGCCGAATTTGGTGAAATACCGCTTCACCTGGGTCATGGCCTCGTACATGTGGTAGCCCTCTATGGAGCGGCCGGAGCCCTTCACCCCCTCCTCCCCTTTGGTCAGGATGAAGACGGGGTGGTGGTGGCTCTCCCGGATGCGCCCGGCAATGATGCCCGCCAGGCTCTCGTGGACTTCCGGCAGATATATCACCAGCACCTTGTCCAGCTCCGCCCCCTGCCGCGCCAGGTAACTTTCTGCCTGCTCCACCCCCTGCAGGGTCAGGTTCTTCCGGCTGTCATTGAGCTCCTTCAGCTCCCTGGCCGCGGTCATGGCCTCCACCCGGTTTTGGCTCTGGAGAAGCTCCAGGGCTCTCTTTGCGGTGTCCAGTCTGCCGGTGGCGTTAAGGCAGGGACCGATCACGAAGCCCAGATGATAGGCGTTGAGCTTCTCCGGCTCGATGCCGTTGACATCCATCAGGGCCCGGATTCCCTGGTTGCGGGTATGCCGCAGGCGGTTCAGCCCCTCCTTCACCAGAATCCGGTTCTCATCCTTCAGCTCCATCACATCGCAGACCGTAGCCAGGGCGGCGAACTCCAGCAGCTCCTCCAGCGCGTCCTTCAGCTGTGCGCTTCCCGTCCTCTCCGCCAGCGCCTGTACCACCTTGTAGGCCACCGCGCCTCCGCAGATGTTCGGGAAGGGATACCTGCACCGCTCCTGCTTCGGATCGATCACCGCCAGGGCCGGGGGCAGCAGCTCCCTGCGGCAGGATTCTCCGTCACAGCCTGTCCCATCCGCAGCCCTCTCCTCCACGTCTCCTGATTTGCCGTCTCTCCTCCCATCAGAGCCGTTATTCCCCTGCTCCCCGCCGGAAATGCCATCAGCGGTTCCGGCCGCCATCACGAAGGGCACCTCATGGTGGTCCGTGACGATGACCTTGATGCCATAGGAATTGGCCAGCGCGATCTGGGGCGCGGCGGCGATGCCGTTGTCGCAGGTCACGATCATGCCGATGCCGTCCTGGCGGGCCATTTCTATCAGATGGTCGTTGAGCCCGTAGCCGTCATGGATGCGATGGGGGATGGCCGTGTCCGCCTTTGCCCCCAGTATCTGCAGCCCCTTGGTCAGGATATAGGACGCACAGATACCGTCCACGTCATAGTCTCCGATGACGCGGATACGGATATCCGATTCTATCGCGGCAAGAACCTGTTCCACTGCTCTGTCCATATCCTTCAAAAGCCAGGGGGAGTAGCAGTCCTCCAGCGTCCCCCGCAGGAACTTCCCCACCTCTTCCTCCACGGTCAGATCCCGGTTGCGCAGAATCCGGGCCACCACCGGGCTGATATTGAATTTCCTGGCCCATCCGTCAAAATCCGCCTTCTTCATTGTCACATACCATTTTCCCATTGTCAGCAGCCCTCTGTCTTACGAATCCCTTTTCTTCCAGTCGTCAATCTTTGCCACAGGCAGTCAGCGCTTCTTTCTCCCTTTTCAGCCTTCCCCTGCCGCGCATTTTCTCTGTCGCGCCTCCTCTGTAACCGCGGCAAAGGCCGCATCTGATGCCCTCTTCGGCAATCCGATACGGCCTTTGCGCATGCCCGCACAGAGGCGTCAGCTATATTTCTCCACCACTTTGTCCATCAGCTCCCTGGCCGCCTCCATGTCCTTTACCAGCTTGAACTGGGTGCGGCAGCGGTCCAGATTGTGGTTCTCCCGATGAATCTTGAAATAGGTGTCCCCGTTCAGGTGATCCGTGAGGAAGCGCATGCCGCACTCGAAGGTCATCATCATGGCCCCCACCGGCAGCATCTTCTTCTCGTTCTCCGTGAGGAGCGACCCGCACTCTCCCAGGAACCCTTTGGTATAGCAGTCGAACAAATCAATCTCGAAATTGACCTTGCTTAAATCCGGCTCGTCCTCCGCCGCGTAGGTGGCGCCGAAGCGGATGCTGTCTCCGAAGTCATTGACGGAGAGCCCGGGCATCACGGTATCCAAGTCCACCACCGCCAGGGGCTTTCCGGTCTTTTCGTCAAACAGTACATTGTTGAGCTTCGTATCGTTATGGGTGACCCGCAGGGGAAGCTCTCCGCTCTCCTGCATGTCTACCAGCGTGGCCGCGAACTCCTTATGGGCCCGCACGAAGGCGATCTCCTCCGCTACGGAAGCCGCTCTGCCGCACACATCCTTCTCCACCGCCGCCTCGAAGTCCAGATAGCGGGACTTGGTGTTGTGGAAATTAGGGATGGACTCACAGAGCTTATCTGCCGGGAAGTCCGCCAGGAGCTTTTGGAAATGTCCGAAGGCGCAGGCGCTCAGGTAGAACTGCTCCGCGTTCTCGCAGGTCTGCATAGTCATTGTTCCGTCTATGAACATATAGACACGCCAGCAGCCCTCCTCGTCCTGGTACAGCGTCTTGCCGTCCTTGGTCAGGACCACGTTCATGGTCTCCCTCTGGGGATCCCCGCCGTCCCGGGCAATCTTCTCCCGCAGGAAGTCCGTCACCAGGATGATGTTCTCCATGAGGGCCTCCGCGTTCTTGAAGACAGCGGTGTTGATGCGCTGCAGTATATAGTATTTCTCCCCCTTCTCGGTATTCACCAGAAAGGTGTCGTTGATGTGTCCGCCGCCGTGGCTCTCCGCTCTTATCGCTCTGCTGTCCAGCCGGAAGCGGTCTGCAATCTGTAAATATCTATCCATTGTATTATCTCCTTGCGCCTGTCATGAAAGGGAGGGCTATGCGGGCTCTCTCTTCTTTTACATTTAATCTTTAGTCTACCAATTGTTTCCTGTTTCGTCAAGGAGAAATTTGGGCTCCGTACAGGCGCTGTCAGGCCTTTCGTTTCGCTTTTCCATTCCACGGATTAAGGCGCTCTCTGTTAAAAGAAAGCGCCTTTCTGATATAGCTGTACCACTTTAAGGAATTCATTTCCGTCTGCGTTTAATGCCTATTGCCACAGCGTCTCCGTATCCTCCGGGCCATCGCCGTCCTCCTGGGGCTGGTCAGGTGTGGTGTCTGTATCCGTATCCGGACCGGGCTGGGGCTCTCCGGGAGTGGTGTCCGTGTCGGTATCCGCGTCAGTCCCCGGCCGGAGCTCCCCGGGCCTCACCACCACAGGCTTCGATTCCGGCTTCGCGGCGCTGCCCGCTGCTTCGCTGGCCCGTCTCTGTGCCTCACGCTCTGCATCTATAATCCACTGATCCCTGCCATCCCTCTGCTCTGCGCTTCCATAGGTCTGGTAGTGGTGCCACAGGGCCAGCACATCGTCACCGAACGCCTCCTTCAGGTCGGCGTAGCGGTCCGCGTACTCCAGGGCGTCGAACCCTGTCCCCGTGTCCCTGCCCTCCTTCGCCCCATAGGTCAGGTAGTGGTTCAGGTATGCGCCCCAGTCGTCTCCGAAAACCGCCTCCAAATCGGCGTACTGTGCCCTGTACTTCGCCACATCGAAGAACATGTTCATGTTCCGCCCTTCCTTCATGCCGAAGTTCCTGAAGTGGTTCCACAGCGCTTCCCTGTCGTAGCCGTATGCCTCCTTCACATCCCCGTAGCTGTCCGCATAATAGTGCTCGTCGAACACATCCTTCAACGAAGCAGCAAGCGCCTCGCTCCCTATGCCGAAGAACATGCACCCCGCCAATGCCAATGCCGCAAGCTTCTTCACTATTCCCATCCTCTTCGTTTTTCTTACCGCCATCTGGCCGCCCTCCTGTTTGCACCCCGCCCTTGCTGGGGTCTCTATGTTTTGTATAGAGACATATTACCCCCCGGTTCGGTTTGTCAATAGCCTTTCTCGAATTACGTGCAAAATTTTACGGCCACAAGCGCGGGCATTGGATGGCAAGGCATATATTTTAATACTGTCAGCCGTCTGCTCCCAAACCGTTCATCCCATACACCTTAAGCCCCTGGGAGACCAGGTTTTCGTCCAGGATCTCTCCAATCCATACCGCCCCCTCTCCCATGGCTATGCCCTGATAATTCACGAACATGTTCCCGCAGGGCTCCTTTTGCAGCGCGTCCAGAAAGGCCGGATTCGGATCCTGAATGAAATCCGCCCCCAAAAAGGCCTCCCGATCCTGATATACTGTACCGTCTATGGTAATCGGAAAGGCAATCTCCTCACACAGGCCCCGGAAATCCCTGGCCAGGATCTGCCGCTTCACCTTCCTGGCGAACCGCTCCACCTCCCAGGCGGACTTGTCCGTGGCCACGGCATAGATTCCGGCGTAAGCATCCAGTCCCTCATATACCTGTTCCATGCTGTCGGCATAGGAGCCCAGATACTCCGACACCGGCCTGTCCAGATAAAAGTCTTTGCTTCCCTCCTCCTGGGCATAGGCCCGCACCATGCGAAACGGCATGTCTATGTTCGCCCCCTGCACCCCGGCGTATTCCAGGAGCACCAGGATGTCCGTCCTGCCGTCCTCATTGTAATCCTGGAAGGCTACGGACAGCACCTCCTTGAACTGCTGTCCGTAGAATATGTTCTCCTCGTTCTCGCCGGGCAGGACAGCGACCGTCTTCCCGTCCTGGAGCAGGGCGAAGCGCACATCCCCGAAGCAGACATGGCCGTTTTCATCCTCCATGGGGTCTCCCGGCGCAAAGGGCGCGAAGATTACCCCTCCCCAGCCGTCCAGCGTCACAGGGAAGGACTGGTCCAAAATCTGCCCCCCGGCCAGAGCCTCCGAGCCGCCGGTGCTGCCAGATTCTGCACCGCTGTCCGTGGCATTTCCGGCAGCATTGCCATTTCCATCAGCGCCGCCACCCGCAGCGCTTCCGTTTCCCACAGCGCCGCCACCCGCAGCGCTGCCATTCGTTATGGCATAGATATTGTCCGTCGTCAGGTTTACGTAAGGAACCTGTATGGGCTCCGCCCCTTTCAGGCAGGAATCCCGCCACTGGTCGTATTCCGCGCCGTCCATAGGGGCCTCCGGCTCATTTCCCTCTGTGGCCACATAGTACACCACGCCGTCCCCGTCTGCGTCCACCTCCTGGGGGAAGGGGTTCCCGTCATAGTCCTCCTCCCGGAAGCCCCTGCTCCAGGCGTCCACGCTGGCCAGCGATACATAGGCATCCGTCTCAGGGTCATAGCGGTACAGGCTGTAAGGCCAGAAATTCCCGTCAGCGCCGCCATCGCTGGCCAAGCCCTGATTGTGGGATGCCTCCACCTCCACTATGCCATTGTCATAATAGGTCCGCATCGGGTATGCCAGGAACTCCTCCCGCACGTCTCCCGTGCCGCTGTCGTAGTCATATATGATCTCCACCATCCCAGCTGTATAGGTGGTGGTATAGAAGACAATCAGTTCTTCCCTGCCATCGGCATCGATGTCGTATACCGCGAACATATTGTCGGAGATGTCGGCGCTGGCCGGCTGAAGGCCGTGCTCCGTACCGTCCGGGAATTTCTGGTCGAAATAGATGTCCTCCAGGACCTTCACATAGGCCTCATACATGGCCGCGCTGCCGCTGCCGTCTTCCGCCGGAGCCTGGGAGCTGTCCTGTCCGCCGCTTTCCTGCCCGTCCGCGTTTCCGCCCGGTCCATCGGTCAGCGATACTCCCATGTCCTCCAGCCCGTTCCCTGTGCCGTCACTGCCGCAGCCTCCCAGCACGGCTGCCGCAAGGCACAGCGCCGCCCATTTACACAATGCTTTCTTCATATCTTCCTCCCGCCCGCCTAACGGGCCACAATCAACAACCCGCCGCCAACCGGAAAAATGCCCACGCATTGGGCATTCCTCCGCTTAGAGCTTGAAAATTCCTTCACGCTCAGTCCGGCCGTTCCTCATATGGGCCATACATGGCGCTCATCTCCCTGGTGGCTCCATTCAAATATATCTGATAGAAATTCCCCGATTCCGCCAGGATGTTCAGGATGCTATAGGTATCATAGCCTATTCCTTCACCGATTCCCTCCACGCTGACCAGCTTCTCGCCCTCCGCCAGCGGGGCCCTCTCGAAATACCATTCCGCCAGTTCATGATCCGTCATCCCGTCCGGGTTCTCCGGCTTGTTCCACTGTATCACAGGGGAGAACCACACCGTCCGCTCCGTAGCCACGCCCATCTGTTTCACGCAGCTCTCGAACCCGGCATCCTCTCCATACACACGGTCATAGTATATCAAAGACGATTGTAATTCTTCCGGCGTGTTTGCGAAGCAAAAGTCTCCAAAGCGGGTTACCGTGAAGCACGCCTTGTCTATCTTCGTGCCGCTCCACTCGTACAGCTCCGTCAGCGCCTCCTTCGCCCAGTAGACGAACCGCTCCGTCAGCGCGCCGCCGTAGCGGGTGCCGTAATCCCATTCGTCCACCGCTGGCAGTGCATAGTACGGCTCACAGTAGGTCAGGTCCAGCGTGGGGAAGACCGCGTCCGGGGACTGGTTCTCCTCCACGTACCGCACCATGTGCAGGATATTCGCCTCGTCAAAACGGTAATATTTCACAGAATGCTGCCCGTTGCCATCATCGGTAGCGCTCTTTATCAGCTGCGCCTCCGAATCCACCTCCACATTGGGAATCATATAGCCGGGCTCGAACCTTTCCCCCTGTGGATTCCACAGATAACAATAGTACGGAATATTGACAGTCCCCGTCCCACCCTGGAGATAAAAATCCTCATAACCGTCAAAGTTCAGATCCGTCACCACCAGCCCTCCGTCCAGCGCATCTGCATAAATCTGTCCGTTCTCGTCCGCCAGGAATTTTCCCAGCTCACGGGCGGGCAGATCCTCCGCCCTGCACAGGGGCTTGGCGTACAGGGGCTCCTCCTCCGATGTGAAAGAATACATCTGCCCTACGCCGCCACGGATATCCTCTAAAGCCCTGGTATACAGAACCCTCACGTCCTCCGGGCGGATGGTCTGCAGGGGCTCCTCCCTCCTTCCCTGGACCCTGTTCAGCGCAATCTGATCGATTCGATACTGGCCGCTGCCCGGAACAGCCCGGCCGATGATTTTCAGGAGATGTTCTTCCCCGGGCATCTCTTCCTTCCCCTCTCCCAGACTCACGGGTACGATGGCCGTGCTCTCGGCACCGTCCGCAGCGAGGGCGCCGGCCTTTCCGCTCCCTGTGCGGACAAAGGCCGCATCCCCCGGAGCCGTGTCCTTCATCTCCTCCCGGGCGGCATCCTCCTCCGTCTCTTGGCCGCTGACCCTGCCGGTGAAGGTGACTGCCATGCACAGCGCCGTCAGGAGCATCACCCCGGCAAGCGCCTCCGCATGTCTCCTGGGCTCTCCAACGATGACCATCAGCCGCTCCTTCAGCAGCTTCTTGCCGCTGGACATGGCGGTGGAAAGCTTCCAGCCCCTCTGCCATGGGCTGCCCTGGGCGCTGAAGTCCAGCAGGGCCCTGCCGTAGGGTATCCTATCCTGCTGGCCCAGGATCTCCAGCGTCCTCTCGTCACAGGCCAGCTCGCCGTCCTGCTCGGACAGGGCCGCGGCAGCCCACACCAGGGGGTTGTACCAGTGCAGGCACAGACATGCCATGCGCACTACTACCCAGAGATTGTCCCGATGGCTGTAGTGGACGTTCTCATGACACAGCACGTACCTGAGGGCCTCCGGCTTACGCGCCGCCTCTCTGCTCAGGTATACCGCCGGGCGGGCCAGGCCGAACATGCATGGGCTTTCCACCACTGGGGATATATAGACGGGAAGCCTACTGGATATGCCTGTCTGGCAGCGCTTTCTGGATATGCGCACCCTTCTGCGGTATCTGCCGTTCATCATCAGGATGCAGCAGGCGAAAAAGGCTGCCCCCAGAAGCCAGATGTACCAGAAAAGGGAATGTTCCCGCTCTTTGGCCTGAATCCCGGCATCGGCTGCGGAGGGCGGAATGGGGGACTCCGGCTCCTGTAGCCTTCCAGATACAGAAGCTGACGGTTTTCCGACATCCGATTTAGATCCTTTGCTTTCTCCCGCCAATGATCCTGTACCGTCTGCTGTCGCCGCGGACGCTCCAATCGGATCTGAATCTGCGCTTCCATTCAATGCTTCCATGTCCGGCCCGGTCTGACCTTCTGACATGCCGGACGGATTCTGCAATCCTGTGGCCATCTCAGGCCCTTTCTGGCCAGGCAGCCCGGCAATTACCTCCTGCTCTGTCCGGTTCTGCTGCCGCTCTGCCTCCGGCTCCGAACCATTCTGGCCCTCCGGCTGCTTTGCTGCCATATCTGTCCTGTCCTGCCTCTCCTCAGGCCAATCCCCAGTTCCCTGCCCCTCTCCGCTCTCCTGTAGCGCAAAAAGGTTCAGGACGCTGAGGCCGCTCTCCATAAAGGATACCGGCACCAGCAGCCGCAGAGCCACCACCAGCCACAGGGCGTACCAGGCCCGCATGGGGAGCCTGCGCCGGAAGAAATACCGCATGGCCATCACAAGCACGATCAATACGCTCGAAGAAATCATCCACTCAACCATTCCGCTCTTCCTCTGCCTTATCCAAAATCTGCCGAAGCTCCGAAAGCTCCTCGGCAGACAGCCTCTGTCTCTTGATGAAGCTGCTCACCAGCATGCTGGCGCTGCCGTTGTAGACCCTTTTCAGGAAATTGTCCGTCTCCTTCTTCACGGCAGCCTCCCGCTCCACTAACGGCGCATAGACCCGCATGCGCCCATTGTCCTCGCAGGCGATCAGCCCCTTTTCCGCCATCCGCTTCAGCATGGTCAGCGTGGTGCTCCGGCTCCACCCTACCCGGCCCGCCATGTCCGCCACGATTCTGCTGCCCACCTTCGGGCACTCCTCCCACAGGCTCTCCATGATATTCCATTCCGCTTCGCTCAGTGCCTTCATGCAATTCGCCTTTCTTTTGGCAGATGTCCTGCCTTCCCGTTACAGGAGCCCGCCTCTGTCCTTTTCTGAATCCGCCTTGGTGTCTACATTGTAAACATATAGTACCATAGACTGTCTACAATGTCAACAGCCTCTGACAAGGATAGCGAAAAAGCAAAAAAAATGCCGCAGCGGCAGGGAATCCCATTCCAAATTCCCTGCTGCCGCGGCATCAATCCGCTCTGTCGTCCCTCAGTCGTTAGGCCTCTGGTAGAACCGCCCCGACAGGTTCTCCGTGCGGATCATGTTCACGAAGGCCGTGGGATCCGTCTCCCGCACACGGTTCAGGACCTTGCGCACCTCGTCCCGGCCTACCACGGAGTAGAGGATGTTGCACTCCTGCTTCATGTAGCAGCCCTCCCCCTTGATCAGCGTGGCATCGTGATTGGTCATCTCTTTGATCACCTCATAGACCTCCTCCGGCTTCTTCGTCACGATCAGCAGCGTCTGCTTCTGGTAGCGCCTGTGGAGGGTGTGCAGCACCTGGGTGGATGTGAACTGGAAAATGATGGAGTAAAGCGCCTTCTCCCAGCCGAACAGCGCTCCTGCGATGCACAGTATCACCACGTTCCCGGCAAAGATATAGTTCCAGGAATCGATGTCCATCTTCTCGGACAGGAAAATGGCGATGAAGTCCGTGCCCCCCGCCGTGGCCCCCGCCGCCAGGCAGATGCCTATGGCCACCGCGTTGAACAGTCCGCCGAACACCGCCACCAGCAACGTGTCCGTGGTCACCGCGTAGCTGGGGATCAGGTCAGTGATCAGGCCGGATACCACGATCATCAGGCAGGAATACATGGTGAACTTCTTTCCGATGAACTTGTAGCTGACCACGGCGGGAACCACGTTCAGGGTCAGGTTGATGACGGAGAAGGGAGGCTCGAACCCCCACACCATGTCGCAGATCTCCTGCAGGAGCCTGGTCAGTCCCGTGAACCCCCCGGGAATCAGTCCCCCCGTACGCACAAAGGTCTTCAGGTTCACGGCCGTGATGACTGCCGCCACCAGGACCATGGCTGTTCTTTTCGCGGTGTCCATTACCGCATTTTCCACTTTTGTCTTCATTTCTTTTTCTTTTCTCCTCCTATTATCATTCCCCTTGGGGGATTGATCCCTCGTGAAGAACCCTTCCTCTCATGGCCCCGGCGCTCTGCGGCCCTCGCGCTCCAGGCCCCTTTTTCTCCTGCCGCTCTTATGTGTCCTCCCTGCCTGTGCCCTCTTTCGCCTCTGCCCCGCAAGCCGCCGCCCGGTCATTCCGCTCCGTCTCCACAGGTTTCTGCGGCCTTCCCCGCCGCCTGCGCAATGCCGTAATCCCGCAGAATGCCGCGATGCTCATGATGCTCACCATGATTCCTGCGCCGGAGCCCTCCGGCACGTACTTCATCTCGAAGCGGTACTCCCCCGGCTCTAAGTCGAAGGCCATGAGGCAGCCGCCGAACAGCTCCCCCCGGGCCTCCTCCCCGTTCACCCTCACCTGCCACCCGGCCTCATAGGGCACGGAGAGGATTACCCGCCCCGCTTCCGCAAGCCCCAGGCTGCCTGTCAGGGTGTCGTTCTTCCACTCCACATCCTCCATATGCCGGGCCGACAGCAGCTCCAAGGCCTCCCACAGCACCGCCTGGTCCATCCGGTAGATATCCGCCTGGACCTTCGGTGTCTCGTCATCCTCATCCCCATTGGTCAGGGTGACGGTCTGTTCCTTTTCCAGATATCCCAGGTACAGAATCGACCCGTCCTTCAGGTCTTTGTACTTCTCCTCCACCGTGCTGCCGCCGATACAGTCCACCTTGCCCGTGCCGGAGGCCGTGAGGATGGCGTAATAGTACCCGCCCTCCTGAGGAGTGAATTCCACATTGTCCCCCCGCTGCTCGCCCTCCTCCTTCCGGAACAGAACCCCCTCCACTCCCAGGTCATTCACCATCTGGTTCTGGAGCTTCAGCCCCTGGTCCTCATACCCCTCCGGCAAATCGTATCCCACAGGGGCCACATAGCCGAAGGGCAGCGCGGCATTGCACTGATAGAGGAAAATGTCCCCGCTGTGCCCAATCAGGGTGTAAAGGCCGTTCTCATAGTCCGCCGACTCCCCGAACATGTATGCCACGTTCAGCATGGCGGAGGTGAGCGCCGTGGCACCGTCAAAACCGTAGTACACCTTGCTGTGGCGCATGCCCAGCCTTTCGTACATGTCCATGACCTGGGAGTTCAGCGTGGAGGAGAACAGGCTGGCCGTGGGGTAGCCTGTGAGGGTTCCGTCGTTCTTCGTCTTCCTGGTGAACTTCTCCAGCCGGTAGAACCCCTCTTCCCGGCCTTTCGTCTCCTGGTACAGCGCCTTATAGTCCTCCTGCTGCCCCAGGTAGGCGCTGCGGCTCACCGTGCCCAGGCTGGTGACATAAGTATTGACGGTGCATTCCGCCACCACGATCGTCAGCGCCATTACGGCCAGCCCTCTGTGCAGCGTGCCGTCCTCTTTGGTCCGGTACAGGTAGAGGAGCACCGCGTAAAGGCTGACGAAAGCAAGGGTCAGCAGCTTCACGCCCCACTCGAAGTCCTCATGGTCCACGAACTTCTCGCAGAACAGGAAAAAGCCCGCCGCCCACAGATATCCGTACAGAATCTGCTGCCCCTCCAGCTCCCGCACATGCCGGTACGCGTCATGGCACATGGTCAGCACCAGGAGGATATAGACAAAGGACTGTCTCGCCGGCAGGGAATCCGGATAGTTCAGGCCATGCCAGATGAAGTCCAGCATATTGGTGCCGAAGCTAAGCAGCAGGAATCCTGCCAGCCCCATGCGGCAGAATTTCTCCCGGATGGAGATGCGCCTGTTCATCAGGTACAGCGGTATCATCAGCAGCACCGCGCTGCCGCAGTAGATATTGGGCCAGTGGTCCAGCCCCCGCTCCGTATAGACGCACACGCAGTGCCTGGCCAGCATATCCAGGATGGAGAAATAGGACTCTATCTTCTCCGGGAAGTCCATGTCCCCGAAATCCGTCCGCAGGATGGCGCAGACCTCGGGGACCAGCAGCATCGCCGCCATGCCTCCCGCCAGAAGGGAGTACAGGGCAAAGCGAGGGACGTCCCGCCTGCAGATGTCCCTCATGCCGCGCCTCTCCGTCACCAGGAGCAGCCCGAAGTATAGCACCAGGAAGATGCAGATCATGATGGAGATGTAATAATTCGTGAAGATGGACAGGGCCAATGTGACGCAGTACAGCCCGCAGCGCCCCTCCCGCACCAGCCGTTCCAGCCCCAGGACGATCAAAGGCAGCAATACCACGCAGTCCACCCACATGATATTGTAGTTGTAAGCGGCCATGAAGCCGGACAGCGCGTAGAAACAGGAGAAGAACAGCGCGCCCATTTCCCCTCCTGCTCCGGAACCGGCGGACAGAGCGTCCCCTTTGCCTGCCCCGGACAACCCGGAACGCCTCCCGAGATAGAGATACGAGGTCAGCCCCGCCAGCCCAATCTTGAGCACGATCAGGTAACTCATGAATTCCATCAGGTAGCTCTCCGGCACCAGCAGGGAAAATATGTGGAAGGGACTTGCCAGGTAATATACAAAAAGCGCAAGAAAATTAGAGCCTATCCCCACGTTGAAGGAGAAGCTCAGATTCTCCCCTCCCCTCACCTTGTGGAGCAGCTCACTGAAAAAAGGCATGTATTGGTGGTACATATCGGAAAACAGGAAGCTCCGGTCCCCAAAGGGATAGATCCTGTTCACCACGAACAATGCCAGCATGACCATGGAAGGAATCAGAAACGAGAGGACAAGGGCTGCCCTCTGCCGATTTCCTGTTAAATTTATCTTCTTATTCTTCATCACTGTCAGTTATCAAATCCGGCTCCCGGGCCGGCAATTGCCTCCTTCGGCCCCTCCACCGCAGCGGGTCTGCTCCAACAGGCAATCCTGCAGCGGACTCTCCTGCGATGGTTTTGAAGTTTGCCTTCATGCCAACGTCATTATATCTCAATCAGGCGGAAATGTCCACTATCATTATCCGTTTTCGAATTGTATCTTATACGTGGAGGGTATATAATGAAGAAGTCGATAATAGAATCAAAGAGATGATCCTATCATGGTGCAGGGCCCGGGGCCCGGAAGGCAGGAAAACTTTTATGAAGATAGCCATCGCAGGAAAGCCGGAGAAGGCAACGAATTATATCAGGTATGTGGAATCCATCGGGGCCGTGCCCGTGGTGACATTACTCGCGTCAGAGATAGTCGAGTGCCGCGGGCTGCTGCTTCCGGGCGGAGGCGACATCACTCCCGCCTTCTACGGAGAGCGCAATCACGGCTCCGCCGACATCGACACAGAGCTGGACATCCTGCAGCTCCAGGCCTTCGACCTGGCGGTGCAGACCGGCATGCCTGTCCTGGGCATCTGCAAGGGGCTGCAGATCATCAATGTGGGGCTGGGAGGGACATTGGTGCAGGATCTGGAGCCGGACATGGGGGAGCGGCATCGGTATGAGGAAGGGGATAAGTATCACAGTTCCGTAATCGAACGGGAATCCTGGCTGTACGGCCTGTACGGCGGTGAAGCCACTGTGAACAGCGCCCACCACCAGGCGATCGCCAGGCTGGGAAAGGGGCTGTCGGTGGCATCGTGCTGTCCGTTGGATGGGTGCATCGAGGCCATAGGCCATGGGAGCCTGCCTGTCGTGGGGGTACAGTGGCATCCGGAGAGGATTGATTTTGAGAGGTCGGGGACGGACGGGAGGCGGGTGCTGGAGTATTTTGTTTCGTTGATTTATACTGCATAAAGCTGACTGCCTAATGTAATCATGCGCTTGAACCGGTCAGCGTTATGCAGTCTGGTTTCACGGCAAGTGAAACCGTTAAGCAGTATATACTGCATGTCAACGAAAATCGGAGTGGCATGCAGCGAAAAACCGTCAGTCATATATGCTTACCATGGACAGCTTTAGACAGCTTTATAAATTCTGGCGGCCCAAAGCATAACTGTCATGACGAACTTTTCACTCGACTGCTCAGCCAAACCTATACTCCGCCACAAAAATATACATATGTTCAGCAGCCAAGTATATCCCCTAGCAGCAGCCCGCCCGCAATATTCCGGATTTCCAAAATATGTGCTGAATCCCGTTCTTCAAAGCATTGTCTATCTCTGTTCACCGTTAAGGAAACCTCTTTGCCGTTCAGATGACCGCCATGATTTTTACATAATCCTCCGATTTGTCCCGCATGATGTGCAGGCCTTTTTCCATTTCTTCCAGGGAAAACCTGTGCGAAATAAGCCGACTTGGCATCAAGTCCTTTCGGGAAAGCCGCTCCAGCGCATAATGCCAGTCATCCGACGCTTTATGGGAAAAGGAAGAATTCCAAGTACCCGTGACGGTAAGCTGATTCCGCAGGATTTTCCAGTAGACCTCCCTCTCCAGCGCCATGTCCGAGGCCGGATTCCCCACCAGGCAGATTCTCCCCGCCGGGGCAGCGCTGTCCACCGCCTGGCGCAGGGTCTCATTCCTCCCTACACACTCGAAGATGACATCCCCTCCCCGGCCGCCTGTCCGCTCCAGAATCCATCGGCCCGCGTCCTGTACCCTGCTGTCGCAGTAGGCTTCTGCGGACAGGCCCAGCTCCAGAATCTTCTGTCTCTGGAAGTCCTTGTTGCCGATTACCAGAACCCTGCCACCGGAACTTCCTGATTTCCTCCGGGATTTCCCTCTCTCCAGCAGCAGCGCCGTGAGCAGAAGCCCTATGGTTCCCAGGCCAAAGACTACAATTGTCTCCTCCACGCCTGTCCCGGCGGGCAAAATCCCTCCGACAGCCTGGGGAGCTACCACATCCGTCTGTGGCTGATTCATACTCTGTCCTATGCCATCCGTTTCCGCTGGCAGCGCCTGTTCAGGCTTTCTCGATTCTCCATGTGTTGTCTGCCCTGATGCGTTCACAGCTCCTGTCGGCCCGGACTCCGACCAGTCAGACTTTGCAGAACCTCCGTGTGTGGCCTGCCCTGATACATTCACATCCCCTGTCGGGCCAGCATCCGACCAATCAGATTCTGTAGAACCTCCCTGCATGACCTGCCCTGATGCATTCACAGCTCCTGTCGGCCCGGACTCCGCTCGAGATTCCTCCGGCAGCACCCGCCTCATGGCATGGACTGCCACCGCCATAGGCTCCAGCATGGCCGCCTCCTCAAAGGAGACGCAGTCTGGCAGTTCTATCAGATTGCCCGCAGGCACAGCCACATATTCCGCAAAGCCCCCGTCCCTGCGGGAGCCCAGATAACCGTAATTCCGGCACATTTCATACTGTCCCTTTATACAAGGCCCGCAAGCCCCGCAGGGAATCAGCGGGAACACGCCTACCCGCTTCCCCAGCCAGGCGGAATCCGTCTCTTTCCCCACAGACTCCACCACGCCGGAGAATTCATGCCCCGGAATCAGCGGATGCCTGTGAGCCCCCGTCCGGTAAATCCTTGGGATATCTGAACCGCAAATGCCCGCAGCCTTTACCGCCACAAGCGCCTGGCCGCTTTCCAGGGCGGGCAGCTCCACTGTTTCCAGCCGTATCTCATTTATGCCGTGCAAGACCCATGCTTTCATCTTTTCATGACTCCTCTCTGGATATCCTGTTGTGTTTACTTCTGTCTGCCGCCGACTGACATTCTATATGCAGACCGCATTTCTTTTTGTGCCTGGTTGTTCCGTGGCTGCCATAGATTTGATGCCGTTTCAATGCCTGGTACAGCGTTTTGCAATCACCTTTTCAGGCAAATATATGGTGTACCCGAATCCGTGAAGTCCAAGTTGGTATGATTACCTTTAAACCCATATTTTACAAGATTTCCGTGGGTCAGAGCCCCCCACAATACGGCACAAATTCAAAATTTTAAGCCTATTTAGCAATCCAGCTTCACGGATTCAGGGGTGTAGATATAGTAAACGACTTTAACATCTTTACTTTGGCATAATATGTTGATTGCCGTTATTAATGGAGGTTTCAGGCTATACTCGGTGCAGGAAATAATGTCGTTTACTATGCATTTGGCCCAGGGCAGGGAGATATGCTCGTGGGCGCAGGTATTTGCCGCTTTTTGTCTTACATGGCAGATGCGCTCACTGGTTATGCATTTTCTTCGGCGGATTTTTCACGGCTCTGCCCGCGCCCGGCGATTATCCTGCGGAACCGCTCCAGGTCTTCCCTGGTAGTTATCTTGAAGTTGCCCTCGTCCCCCGGTATCATGGCGATATCCATCCCGTCCATGATTGCCGGTTCCGTGGAGCCGTTGATGCGCAGGATTGCGTCCGGAAGCAATCGTCTGCTGGCCTGCAGATATCTTCCGAGCAGAAATACTTCCGGTGCCTGTCCTGCGAAGACCGTGCTCCTTTCCAACAGGGACGTGATTGAACGGCCATCCTCGCTGCAGTAGACCGTATCCTTCATGGGAAGCACCGGAAGGACGCCGTCATGCCCTCTCACGGCCTCCAGGCAGTCCGAAATCAGTTCAGCCGAGAGCAACGGCCGCGCCGCGTCGTGAATCAGTACATAATCTGTATCCATCGCGTATTCTGCTATGTCCTCCAGGCCATACAGGATGGAAAGCTGCCTGTTCCTGCCAGCCTGAGAGAAGCCCTTGAATTTCCTCCCCCTGTCCGCCTTTTCCAGCCACCTTGAAATCTGCGGTCTCCAGCAAGGCTCGGCCACGATTTGGATGGCGTCTATGCCGGCATGGAGGGACAATGTCTCCAGGCAATAGGAAAGCACAGGCCTGCCGCCCTCCTCCAGATATTGTTTCGGAATCTCCGTGCCCAGCCTGGCACCAGTGCCGCCGGACAGAATCAACGCAATGTTCATAGCTTCCTTTCCCCTCGTCCAATCAGACATTTCTTTCCTTCAAAGGCAAGGCCGTATTTACGGATGTTCTCCCTGGGGATGCCGGATGCCAGCAATTCCGCTTCATACTGCTTTTCCTCTATCTGGGCCAGCGCTCTGGCCACCGTGTCCTCCAGCGTCTTTTCCCCGTCATCTTTGTCAAAGACCTTGAATTCGAACAGGAACGCCTTTTCCTCTTTGTCAAAAGGTTCTATTATGACATCATACCTGCCGTATCCACTCTCACGGTTCGACCTTACCTGGTAGCTGTCCGCCAGATCTACCACCAGCCCCAGCACGAAACCATGGAAGAAACGTTCCGGCTCAGCCTCCTGGGACGGCTTTTTTCCGCTGTCAAAGGAGCTGAAGGTATTCAGCGCCACCTTGTTCATGAAAGTGTTCATCCGCTTCACATCGTCCCTCAGCAGGGCTTTGATGAACTCATTGTATTCCGCTGCGGTACTTTCGAACCATCCCTCTACCATTCCGGCGAACATGCTCTCTATCTCCATATTCGTCAGCCGCAGGGTGTAGATTTTCTTCTGGAGCCGCCCCCGCCTTCCCACCTTTTCCACCCGCAGATATCCTGTGGCAAGCAGCAGGCTCCAGACAGCGTTTTCATTCTGTGCAAGCTGGTCGAAGACAATCTGTTCGTCAATCTCCGTGTCAAAGCTTCTACCCTGCAGCAGCTGTTCCATAATCTTTTTCATGTCGGCCGAGCCCTGCTTTATCAAAGAATTCACGAGCCCATTCCCGCTGCTGTCCGCCCAGTATGCGCCGTATTCTCCCTTTTGTTTCATGAAATTGATAATAGACCAGGGATTGTAGATATCCCTGACGCTCCCGAAGGTAAAGCCGTCATACCATTCCTTTACCCCCTGCTTCTCCGTCCCCAGTCCCACATTGTCCAGCGCCTGGAAGACCTCTTCCTCCGTAAAGCCAAAATGGGCCGCATACGCTTCGGAAGTAGTAGTCACCACCTCCAGGTTGTTCAAATCAGAGAAAATAGATTCTTTCGAAATCCGTGTGATTCCGGTAATGAGCCCCCGCAGCAGATAGGGATTGGTCTTGAACGTGGCATTGAAGAAACTCCTGAAAAAACGCACAGCCTCATCCCAGTATCCAGACAGCCAGGCCTCCTGCATAGGGGTGTCATACTCGTCCAGGAGGATGAGAACCTTTCTGCCATAATAGCGGCTCAGGTAGAACGACAGGTTATAGATCGCATCCACTGCCACTTTTCCGTCCATGCCCGGCTTCACGCTGTTGAAGTATTCCTTTTCATTTTCGCTTAGGCAATCCCCTTCCAGTAAAACTAAGTTTTTCTGGTATGCATGGAACAGGATGCTTGATATGGCATATTCCATATCTTCATAGTTCGTCGCCTTGATCTTCGCAAGGCTGAGAAAGATGACGGGCCAGGTTCCCTGCAGTTCCCGGAAGCGTTCCTCCTTCCATATGGAAAGCCCCTCAAAGAGATCCGCCCTGTGGGCATACTGGTTCGAGAAGAAGCATTCTGTCATGCTCAGATTCAATGTCTTGCCAAAACGGCGGGGGCGGGTAATCAGCGTCACGCTGTCCTCATTATCCCACCACTGCCTGATGAAGTCCGTCTTGTCCACGTAGAAAATATTTCTGGTTCTGACCGTCTCAAAGTCCTGCAGGCCGATTGCCACTTTTCCTGTCATGTACCTTCCTCCACATTGTCCGTGGCAGCGTCTGTGCGTCTGCCGCTATTGCGGGAAATTGGTGTCCTTCACTTTCCTTTTCTACATTATACACCTTATTGGGAGGTTTGATAATGGGTAAAATGAAAAATCCTGATGTCAGGTTCCCGGGGCGTGCGTCCGGGCTTGTATCAGGATTTTGGGGGCAGTATTGGTTTTGATGCTTTTATCGGTGGCATGTTTGCTGCGGTTAGGTTTCTTTTTGATTGTTTCTTTTTGGGTCTTTGGTTTTGGGTCTTTGTTTTTGAGCCTTTGTTTTCGGGTCTTTGTTTTCGGGTCTTTGTTTTCTTTTTTGGGATTTCCTTTATGGGACTTCTATTGTCCCTCTTTTGGATATGGAGGATTTAAAATTTCAGCGCCCTTATGTCCGCCAGGGTCTCTCCATAGGGCTTGTCTTTTCCGAAGAGGAGCGTGGTGCCAAGGACGAAGCCCTTCACGCCCTTGGGGGCGTATTCTATAATCTTGTCCGCGCTGCAGGCGCCGTCCCAGTAGAGCTCGAAGTCCATGTCCTCCTTCAGGGAGAGGAGCTTGGTGATCTTCTTGCCCACGTAGGGCAGGTACATCTGGCCTGCGTTGCCGGGGTTCACGGACATGACCAGGACTTTTTTGACGATGCGCAGCATCTCCATGACGGTCTCTACGGAGGTGCCGGGGTTGATGGCGATGCCGGGGATCATTCCGGCGTTGATGATGGCCTGGAGGGTGGTGGAGGGGTGGTACTCCGCCTCCGGATGGATGTAGACCGTGTCGCCCTTCCGCAGATGCTCCAGGAAGATGCCGATGCGGTTGTTGGGGTGTTCTATCATCAGGTGCACGTCCAGGGGCTTTGACGTGGCGGAGGCTATGTAGCGCATGTCGTTCAAGGACATGGCGAAGTTGGGGACGTAGCGGCCGTCCATGATGTCTATGTGGAAGGAGTCGATGCCGGCTTCTTCCAGGTTTTTTACTTCCTGCTCCAGGTGGCCGTAGTCGGCGCACATCATGGAGGCTGTCAACTCGAACTGCATAAATCTCTCCTTTTCGAAGATATGAGGAACCGTCTACAGATAACCGTTATTACTACTGCAACTTTATAGCAGTTTTTATTATTTTCCGACAATTCCTAATCAATCTTGTGCCTTGAAATCTGCTCCTTGGTAAGCCCCGCCTGCCGAAAATACCTGGAAGCTTAGCATTTATCAGGACTCATGAGCTCTAATAAGCCGGAAAGCCACGGAACTATATACACTATCCCTTTGGCTTGTCTCATATGTTTGCCTGGTATGTATTTCATCCTCTCAAGCCCAGTCCTTCCGGCTCTCCTCATCCCGGCTGGAAGCAGCGGCAACGTCCCGTGCCCCCGGCTTTCAATCCAGGAAATTCTTGTCTGAGTATACCATGTTATATCTATCCCTGTTCTTCTCAAAGAAGAAGGAAATCAGGCGCTCCGAAAGGAAGCCGGGATACCGGTTGTCGTAATGATCCTCTTTGGTTCCGCCGTGCCGGGCTACCGCGAACAGAATCGGGAACAGCCATCCGCACAGCTCCCCCAGTACTTCCCTCCCCATGATGAACATGTTGCAGGGCGAATAGAGGTTCTTCTCAAAAAAAGCCTCTGCCTCCTGAGCCTCCCGGAAGTCCCTTTCCCTCAGATACGCCATCATATAATCCCAGTCCATGGGATCATGGCGCTTCCTGAAATTTTCCCGGAGACTGGGAGCCACATACAGGGGAACCGGCAGAATGACATCCACTCTATTCACAAGCATGCGCTCCAGCCAGTCCGGCGGCAGGATGAAGTGCCTGCGGTAATGCGCCAGACCCACAATGTCCTCCCCGGCGTTCTTCCAGATCCAGTAAAGGGCTGTCAGTTCGCAGAACTGTCGGTTTTTCGTTGATATATTATCGCCCGCATCATCTGTCACGGAACAGTCCGGCAGGCGTTTATCGGTCAGCGCCGCCCCCACCTGGATGAGCTTTTCATAAGGCTCTTCTCTGTACTGCCGTTTCAGGGGAGCGTCATAGATGGATTTCGCCACATAGATGGCAGCGGATATCCCGTGGGCTTTCATTTTTTCTATTTTTAAGAAATCCCTTCCGCGCTCCGCGAAATGCTTCTCCAGATAGGCATTGCGGAGCCGAAGATCCAGTTCTACGTCCACCGGCGTTATCTTTTCGAAACCGAGAGATGTCAGCGCATGGGCAATTTCCCCATGATAGATTCCCCTTGTCCCTATGTAGACCGGATATTCCGTATGGAGGTTCCCTTTTTCCAGCCTTATCACGGGTACCTCCCCGACCTTGGCCGGATTCTCCTCTTCATTGTTGTATAGGTAGGCTTCTATGGCCACGCCGGGGCATAGCGCCTGTAGATATGCCGCCAATGTCTGTGCCCTGGAATGGGCGCCAAAAATGTAGATTCTCTTTGTCATGCTCCTTGCTCCTGTGGAATCCTATGTCATGTCCTTGCATTCTCTGGCTTTTTGTCCATCAGCGCATTCTGTCCACGCAAACTCTCTACTGCACTGTCTGACAATCCTTCTATCCAGCGAATCTGTTCCAGTCTTGCACCATGCTCAATCAGCCGCTTCTCCACAGTCTCTTTTGCTTTTTTTCTGAGCATCGCAATGACAATAATATCTTCCGCACCGATTTCAGTCTCTTCCAATGTCTGTACCGGCATGCACAATCTTCGGTATCTCTCTGCATCAGCATCTACCCATGCCTTCAGCTTCCATGCTTTTCGTGCAGACACATAACCATGCACAGCCCTTCCGAAAGCCCCTGCCCCGTAAATGACCAGCGGCTTCCCCTGTTGGATGTTTTGAAACGGAAACAGTTCTTCGCCGACCAGCTCTGCCGATATTGCATATGCCCTGGTAAGCACATTGCAGACCGTATATCTTTTCAGCTGTTGTTCTACCCGGCACAAGACCCCTGACTTTTCAAAAAAATCCATCAATGCCTTATCCACAAGTCTTGCATTATCGTATTCCTTTTTCGCTTCATCGATTCTGGTCATCATGGAACCTTCACGGATGCAATAGTGATAATGGCACTCGCCGGAAACCACCTTCCGCTCTGCCATCGCAAGCATAGGATATACTGCCACAGCATCCTCGCCCACCTTTATCCGCGAATCAATGCCCGGCATATGTCTCATGACAAGCTCCCTTTTAAAAAGCTTATTCCATAAATATGGTTGGACGCCTGAGCAGAAATAGTCCTCACAGCTTATCATGCCGCCTACAAAAAAATCCGCATATTCCTCGGAATGATACACCCCTTCTGGCATCAGGTTCTTTTTTTCCCTGATTTCACCCAAAACGTCTTCCTTCATCCCCTCTATCACAGCATCAGCGTTCTGTCTGCAGACGCATTCATAAAGGCTTCCATACATATCCGCCTCCATCCAATCGTCAGAATCTGCGAATGCGACATACTTTCCTGTGGACATCCTTATCCCTGCCTGACGCGCGCCGACAAGCCCTCCGTTTGGTTTATGCAATACCCTGATTCGCGAATCCGCCTCCGCGTACCTGTCGCAGATTGCCCCGGAGGCATCCGTCGAACCATCATCTACCAGCAAAATTTCCAGATCCTTCATCGTCTGGCTCTGGATGCTCTCGATGCATCTCTCTAGGTATCCGTCTACGTTATATACTGGTACTATAATGCTGATTTCTTTTCCCACATCCTACCCCATCGAAAAAGTATCGCAGTATCTACAGCTGCCCCATTTCCTTCTTCCTTCATACAGGCATCTCCTCACAGCCTGAAACTTGGGTCCATACCACACATCCGCCAGTTTCTCCCGATTCAGATCCCCCAGCGTATATTGTCCAATCGCATCATTGCAGCATAAGGAAATCTTGCCGTCAGGACGGACAATCATCTGTTTAAAAGGAAGCACGCACCTGTCGTCTCCATATTCCAGAATCCTCTTACGGTTTGGCGCTGTGCCGCCTCTTGTTGTCAATATCTCTTCCGGTTTCCTCAGCACAATCGTCACCTTCTTTTTCAAATCCGGATGCCCTTCGCAATATTCCACGATTTTGGCACAGGGCTTTATCAGCTTCAAGTCCTGCTGATAGTTGTCGATGACCAGCTCGTCCAAAATCTCAGCCAGCGCGGCAAATTTGTCCAGGGTCAGCAAAGTGCCGTTCGTAAAAAGATGCATCCTTGCCTTGGGTAGCTTTCTCCGGGCAAGCTGGTTGAACTCAATTATCCTTTCATCCAACAGCGGTTCGTTGTTAGAGAAAGTCGTGAACCTCCCTTTATAGTCCAACTCTGCAAGCTGATCCACTATGCTTTCAAACAGTTCCCGTGTCATTACCGCTTCTGTGCGAGGGTCTACGTTCCGATTGACCGGGCAGAAGGAGCATATGCCGTTACATCTGTTGACAGTCTCTATCTCGATATGGTCAAAAAGCGGCTGGTTCTGCCGAAAGGTTTCCACAATATCATACACCGCTTTTCTGGCGTACTCCATCTTCTCACTTTCAGACCATGCTTCCTCTGTAAGAAACTCCTCCATGGTCTCATACGGATTCACCACAAGCTCGTCTGTCTCGTAGTATCCATGCTGGTAATCTTCAAAAACTGAATAATCTGTCATTCCCTGTTCTTGAAGCTGGTTTTCCATGCTCTTGGAATAAGCACTTGCAATCAAAATAGACAGGTCGTCCCTATCCTTTATTTCGCCCAAGCTCCTGACTGTCTTCCCGCAATATACGGTTCCTTGCTTTGAAGGACTGTTATCAATAAAACATTCTACAATGTCACTCCCCAATGTCTGAATGGCCTTTTTTCCATATAAACCAGCTCCAAAGATTGCAATCCTTTTCATGAACCCCATATCCTCCTTAAGTGATTACTGCAATTCTAAAGACCTGATGATAAAGCAGATTTTGTACTATGGGCACTAGATGTCTGTTATTTGCCACTATAATCTCACATTTTTCATTCCGGCCATATTCATGCAATAACCTTTCAAAGCCAAAAACCGGTTTTCCCTCAATGCAATCCCCCTGCTTATGGACATCAGCATCACAAAATCCAATTAAATCAACTTCATATTGCCTCAAATCCTCGAGGGCTTTCCGTCCAAAACAGCCAGCACCATATATGATTACAGTTTTATCCCTAAAGTAGCGTGGACGCATCTCTTGCCTGACATAGTATTTTCTAAAAATATCCATTTTTTCCGATATAAAGCCATCTACTTTTTTCTTTCTTATATCAGTTTCCGGAAATTCCATAAAAACACTTGCCATAAAGAGATCCACTACCTGTTTTTCTATATACGCCCGTTCCTCCCCCGCAAAAAAATAGTCCATTGCGTCATATAACCCCACCGCAATGCGATATATACGGTCTAAAGTTTGGTTGGTTTCATCATCAATATAATTTCGTATGATTTTCTGCGGTGTATAGAGGTATTTCGCTCCTTCCTTCATCGTCTGTAAATTCATATACACTTGGATAAAAATGCTTGACATTTTATCTGCAAACATATTCCCATGCTGAATCCAGCGACTCCGCTTGAATATCACATTGGACAGAAACCCAAATACTGCAGAATTATCTTTCACTGTCATAATGAATTGGTGCAGTTGTCCCTCCTGCCCAGTGTCAAACAGCCTGTCTTCTTGTATGGCACTTCCCAGTGGATATCCTGTTCCAATAAAATCATTATTATAGCTATAGATGTCAAAAGGCGAGACAAGAATATCTATGTCCCAGTATTCACCCATGCCAAGTATTTTTAATATGCTGCTCAAAGCATCTTCTACAGGGATATCATCATTTCCCACAATCCAAGCATACTTTCCATGGGCAACAGATACAGAATTCAGGAAATTATAGTCCATACCCATATTTTCCCGGTTGCGAGTATATACAAGAGATACTTCCGGAAATCTGGTCTTAATCCCTTCGATAATGCCCACTGGATCGATTTTTGAACAGTCGTCACTGACGCAGATTTCAACCTCATCCCCAAAATTGCTTTCTGTAATCTGGGAGGAGACATTTTCCAAAAGCCGTTCCAACAGTTCAATCCTGTTATAATTCGGAATACAAACTGACAATTGATATTGTTTCACGTTATTTGTCATAATTCTATTCTCTCCTTGCACCTAAAACCCCCTTTCTAAGTTCTGCTTTTATATCATCTAATCCGTCAACAAACATATAACCCTTTGAGAATCCTGTGCAAAACCCCTTTTCCTTAAAATACCTCTCAAATGCCTCTGCATTTTCCGTATTATGATAGGTACATATAATAGCCGTCATCGGTCGCTTTGAGGAAAACAGCTCTTTCCCGCCCTCAAGCGCTTCTGTCTCCGCACCTTCTATATCAAGCTTTACCATTGAGATTTGATTTGACCGTCCTATTTCATCCAGCGTTATCCTCTTTTTATCCGATTTATTGCCAAGCCATTTGGGGATGATTTCCACCTTGTGTTTATATGGTTCAAATGTATATTTCAGTGCCTCAATCCATGGTTCATCTCCTTCTACTAAGTATACTTTTTTCACCCTATCAATGATTTGTAGCGAAAAAAAGCCTTCCGCTGCTCCTCCATCTATTACGACATCGGAAGCTTCTAAATTTAAAAAACCAAAGTCATAACAATGAGGAGAATCTTTATCCTGTTCCTTACATAAAGAGCATAAGTACTCCTTTGCAATCAGTTCATTTTGTATTGTTGACGCCAGATAAATCTTTTTTGTTCCCCAATAGGAATATAACAATCCGTTTTTCTCATCTCGATGGACTTCAAACATATCCCCCTGGTACGCTTTCTTAATCTGTCCGTTAAACATGTCCAGTTCATGATGTTGAAGATATACGCATATTTCCTGTATGCTCTTATCCGTAGATCCTCTGTACCGTTTCAATATATCTGTCTTAAAATTCTTTAACATATAATTACCAGACTTAATCTGCTGTCTGCTGATGTCCAAGTCCTCAATCAGCTGTTTCTCTATCTCTTTGTAATAGATATCTGTCACGATCACAATCGTATGTTCTGCTGCCTTATGAGGCTGGGAAATATATATATCCCGACCGTTTATCTTTACTGCTTCCCCCCATAGCTGGACATTGTTGTCCCATATTTCGACGACTTCAAAACCTCTATATTTTTCAATCAGCTTTATGATACGCTCTTTGCGCTGTCCAGCTCCAAATAAAATGATTTTTTCATCCATGATATGATTCCTTCTGTACAAGATATATTTTTTCCAGCAGCCGGGTTGCTTCTGCCCTGATCTGTTTACTGCTTTTCCCGTTTTTTTCTGCCCATCCGCCAGCACACTCATGAATCCCAAATGCTGTGTCTGTCATTTCATACGCTCCAGTAAACCAGTTCTTTGCAGAAAATAAATCTCGCGGGTAGATTGTCATGCCGTCCTTTTTCTGAAAACGGCCATTTATTTCAAACCCTTTTCTTTCAAAAAAACGATCCAACAACATGGGCTGCAAGTTGGAAAGCGTCATACTGGTGTTTATGTCAAAACGCATATTTTTGTATATATCCATCATTTCCTTTACAACTGGACATCCCTTTCGAGCTCCGAATATTGCCGCTTCTATATCCCGAAGGGGCCCGAATCCCACAAAAAAGTCATTCTTTAAAAACAAATCCATATTTTTATATAGAACCACATCTAAATCAAGATAAATTCCGCCATACTTATATACTGTTTCCATTCTCGCATAGTCAGACACATAGGCCCATTTCCCTTGTTTATAGGCCGTATAGGCAAAGGAGTTGGCTTTCACGTCATAATTACTGCTGTTCCATTCTTTCAGCTCATAATCAGGACAGGCCTTCCTCCAGCTCTCCAGGCATCTCAAGGACAATTCATCTTTCTTTTCCCCGCTGAACCAGAAATAATGTATTATTTTCGGTATTTTGTCCTCTCCGTCATAGTCTGCCAACACATGCCGTTCTGTAATGTCATCTACATGTCTGGAAATCATCAAGGACAAAACAAAGATATCCACGTTCTTTTCTCCCAGCATGATTTCTAACTGCCTGTATATTTCGTAAGCATACACATCTGATGCTATCAGTATGGCAAAAGAATCCTCTTCATATTTCCGGATGTCGTCAGGCGATATAACAGGTTTCCTGCTGCCATTGACCATTATATATCCTCCCTGCTTCTCCACACTGTTATCAGCCACACATTCTATGTAATCATCCAGTTTCAAGTCTTTATAATTTAAGCTGATTACACGGAGAAAGTCGGATGCACCGAACGCTATCAATTTCTTTTTGCATGCAACACTATGGAATTCTTCAAAACTGTTTCCCGCAATTTTCATCTATGCTCACCTGTTTATCAATATTTATGGGAAAGAATGGGGGTACAATATTTGCGCTTCATCACACCGCTCTTCAACAATCTGAAGAATCTCACGGGCAATATCCCTATCTTCTACTGCTATGATGATTCCGTCTTCTGCTTCTAATCTCGCTTCGCAAAATGCAGTACAGCTGACCGTCTGCATGGAGGGATCAGTGACCAGGAACCCCGCATGATGCCATCCCATATACTTGAAAAAGCTGGCAAGGTTCTGGCCATATACCCCTGCACCATATAGGTAGACTTGGGGATGCATCCTGCAGAAATGGGACAGCTTTTCTAAATCCATCATGTCCTGGTTCTCCGGTAAGCGGCTTATCCTTGCCAGGTGCTTCTTTATGAACCCAACATCATACAATTTTCTGTCTTCAATATACTTAAGCGCTTCTAGCGCATTTGCGAATCCTTTATTCTGGAAGTACAGGCTTCTGCGCTTTATAATCGGAACCTTCCCATCTCTTATCAATTCCATGGAATACCGGAGATAGGGGATTTCATTTTCCTGGAACACTGTGTCCATCTGGCATAGATCCGTCAGCGCCATACCTTTCATTCCATGGCTCTCCAGCCAACGATTGCATCCAATCTCAAAATCTATGACTGCCTGATAAAGAGAAGCCGGATACTCCAGCTGCTCCCAAAACGCCCTAAAACAGGGACTCTCTAAAACAGATTTCCTGAAAGCAAAAAAATAGCTTTGGAGATGTGCGCCATATGTGTATCCATCCTCAAACTTTCCTTTCGGGCATCTTATCATCCCCCAATAATCAGCATCCGTGTTTTCCATTGCGCAGACCCAATCCTCAACAGGATAAAATGGCCCATAGAAAGAGTCGTTGACCAACAACAATTCCTCATATTTGTTTATTTCATCCCACCCCAGATAGCTGCAGATGGCATCCTTATAGGCACCTGCATCGAATCCCGTGTTATTTCTATAATATACCTTATCTGCATATGGCCGTATCTTATCTATCCCCTTGGCAATATACTCGTAATTACACACCACTGCCAAGCCGTCAACTACTTTGCGCAGCTGCTGCAATAGGTATCCAATATAGTCATCCACTATATTCTCATGGTCATATGTCACAAAAATGCATAATCGTTTCATGCAATGTCCCTCATTACCGGTTTTTATTACAGGTAAGGCTAATCCTTGTCGCCATATACGACACCCCTCCGCAAGTCCAAGGTATCCATGATATTTTCATCATAGGGAAAGAACATGTAGCCCTGGGAGGTTGATGTCGTATATCCATAGCCCTCCAGCATCTTCCTGATTTCCTTTTCATCGTGCCATCTGTGGTAGCTGCAGATGGCGCACTTTGCATGGCTGTCTTCCAATGTTCTCTTCGCGCCGGCCAAAGCGTCCAGCTCCGCTCCTTCTATGTCCATTTTGATAAAATCGGCTCTTTCACTGACCAGGGAATCAATCGTTATCGTATCTGCGGAATCCTGCTTTCCCACAAATTTGGAACAGAATACCACCTTATTCCGATAGGGCTGAAATGTCCGCTGCAGTGCCTGCATCCATAGGGGATCCGGTTCTATCAGATAAACCTTTTTCGCCTTCTCAATATAGCGGAGTGCAAAATTCCCCTCGCAGGTTCCGGCATCTACTATGACGCTGCCCCCCCTGATGTCGTCTTCGCTTCTGATATACAGATGCGGAGAACCCTCCCTCTGTTCGTATAAGATATCGTCCACATACTGGACTCCCCCGGTCTCTCCAAATGAAAATGTGTCCGGAAAATACATCCTCTTCCCTTCGAACAAAATATACGGATGATTTCCATCATCCCTGCTTACAGGATAACGCTGCTTTTTGCTTTCATAGCTCCCGAACACATTCAATGGATTATACCGGAAATAATCCACTATCTGTTGTATTTCTCTGTCTGGGCTTGGACTGTACTTTTTTATCAATGCCCTTTTTATCTCTTCTTCCATTTCAAAGCATGACACGATTAAGTCGGCATCCACGCCCAGATTCTGTTCCAGCTGATTCCTTATTTCTTTATGGTATAAGGAACAGATGATAATGGCATCATATCCCATATTTTTTAGTTCAGAGGGCGGTATGACCGGTATTCCTTTATAGGTGGTATTCCAGAGGGAAGGATTGTTATCTGTGAACGCAATGATGTCCAAATCTCTGTGGAACCCTTTTTTATCCAGAAAATCTCTTGTCGTGCCGCCAAGTCCCCAAATAATGGCTTGTTTTATCATTTTTACATCCTCTCGCTTTTCAGCGTTATCAAAATCAATCAACGAAAAGCAGCGGACTCAAGCTCCTGCTCCTGTGTCTTTTCTTGTAGGAGAAGGATACTTCGTGCTGCCAACTACGTCCTCCAGTGTTATGTTGCTCCACTGCAGTGTATCACTGTCCACATCCTCCACCTTTTTTCCCAAGTATTCCGAATGGCAGTAAAGCCCTTCCACTATTTTGCCCTGTAAATACTTGGATGCTTCTGCTGAAAACCGTCCTTCCAACAGGTTGCAGCAACTCTTTTTTATACATTCCATACCGAACTTTCGGGGGAACAGCACATCCAGGGCATTCTCACTGAACTGGAAAAAATGCCATGGCCTTTCATGGCTGGAAAAGGAATAATGGGTCTCAATAAAGACATAGCCTCCAGGCTTCAGCAGCTTGATTATCTCCAATGCAGCCTGCCAAGGCATGGCTAGATGTTCAAATACCGCGCTGCTGAATATCAGGTCGAACTTTTTGTCGAAATAGGAGCTAAGGCGATGAGCATCGCCTGTGACGTCGACATTTTCTCCCATATAGTAATCGAATCCCACATAGGAGGCGTTTTCAAACAATCTATCGAAGCGCTTTCCCGTCACGACCCTGGACCCAATCTCCAGGACTTCCATCCCCTCCTTGTCACATAAGGATTTCAACATCTTCGGCCAATTGTCGTGATTAATTTCTTCATCGATTCTTACTTTTTCATCTTCATATACAACCGGAGAAAATATGTAATGTATCCCATCCTCTCTTAACTGCTTTTCGACTTCGGCCGCTGCCGCTGTAGAGACCATCACTTCCACATTCGTATAACTCTGCCGATATTCTTCATAGCTTATTATCCTTATGCCCTCTGCAAAGCCAGTCCCCTGCTTCATTAAATCATTGTCTATAACAGCTCTTATTCTATAGGTATCCTTGTATCTCTCATATGTCTTTCTTCCGATTTTTCCCGCTCCGAACAGAACCACTTCTTCTTTCTTCATCCTTTACTCTCCTGCCAAATCTTGTGCAAGTCTCCCCTGTTTCTGTATGTCTCTTTCACTGGCAGCTATATAGCCATCATTATGTCCCAATGTTGATAAAGACAGGCTGAGGATCAGCTCCTTCTTGCAGGTCATACAGATACCGCGGAATGTCTATCGTTTTCTCCATCGTTCCCGATATCAGCATTGCCATGTAGCTGAAAGAGCTCCCTGGTGTGGGAATGCTGATTTTTCCGGATGACATCAGGTACATGTCCACATAGCTGTCTTTCCCTGCATTTCCCGTTATGTAAAGAGTCCTGTCCTTGACCTTTTCTATCCCTAACGCCGCTTCATTCTCCTGGCACCATATCAGGTCATCTGAGAAAATGTAATATTTTCTGTCTGTATATTCCTGCATCTCCTCTGCGGCAGCAATCGCTCTCCTGAAATACTCTGCGTTCGCCGCCATGCCGGCATAGACAAAATCCCCTCTTCGGATGTGCACCATTATCCCGTCTGATTCCAGAATATCCCTCATATAGGCCCAGTTTCTTTCATTCAGATATGGCCGGAACCGAATCTGCCCGGCCACCCAGCCCCGGTTCCCTATCAGCCAATCCTCTGCTGTTCCGTCTGCCCAAATTCCCATGAAGTACAGGTTCTTCCGGTTATGGAGCATATATTCTGTAACACTGCCCTGCGCATACGGCATGCTGAAAATGTATGTATCCAAGCAGAAGCAATGCTTCACCCCAAAAAAATCCTCCGGCATCCGTACATCGCGAACCAAGGCAACCTCTGTTCCCCCTTCCATCAGAACCTGACCAAGCGGGAAGCTCTGGGCATATTTTCCGGTAATCTGGCATTTGACTTTACGTAAATATTTAATCCATACTTCTCTTTCAAAGTAGTCGCTCAATAATCGTATGGGGGCATCAAGAACCTCTGCTATCTCTGCCCGCCGGAACTGATAGAAGCTGTTCCTTTCCCTTGTCTGCGATACTATTTTCCTGACTTCATCAAGGCTCCTTGCCCTGTTCCACTGGGAAATCCTTCTTACATTTTCCTCTTTGTCCAGCACATCCAGAGCCAGGATAGTGTCATCGAATATGACAGCCCTATCGGACTCCTGCTCTAAGAATCTGCCAAACAAATACATCAGCATCTGGTTCGCCAGGCCATTGAAGAGCTGTACGATATGGACAGGTCTGGAATCCTGGTGCGCTGTATCCTTCCGCCCATCCATTTTCCCTTCCACATAGTCCATGACACTCTGGACAATTTCTGCTTCCGTTACTGCGGTTTCCTTTTCGATTGTCCTGTCCGTGAACAGCTCGTCCGGAAACTGCCTGTATTCCACAGGCGCTTCACATTCGGCAGTGCAGGGTGCCTGGCATGTCCCCTTCTTCTCCCCACATATCAGATAAAAAGCTTTGCCGTTCAATGCTTTAAGAATCTCCCCGTCTTCTATGCGCAGAGTGTCCAGTACAGGGACAATATGTCCTAAGTTCTCATATTTCGTCAGTTCATTGACTGCGGAAAGCATAAGCTTTCGTTTATCAGCACTACAGATCAAATACAGTGTCTTAATGCCGTACACTTCTGTAAGCAGATTTTTTATATTACTCTGCCAGTCTTCACACATGATATAACGATATTCAGAAATCACTTTTTTGTCTGTGATTCGTTTCCAGTGGCATTCTTCCTCCCTATAGATATTATGGAGGATATGCCAATACCTGCCCTTATCGTTTATCCTCCGCTGCAAGTATTCCGTTTCATAGAGATATTCAATCTGTTCAAACCTACAGTAAGAAAACTTCCTGTTGATTTTCTTCAGCCGGGCCATTACGGACTCGGAAACATCGTACCAAAAGCTTCCCACCACGATGAGCGCATTCGGGTACAGGGCTTTGATTTGTTCGGCGGATAGGATTGTGATGCCGTGGAACTTTTCGCCCCATTTCTGCGCATTGTTGTCGCCCACTGCAGCGATGGAGATATTCTTTTTTTGCAGTGCTCTGTAGCATATCTCTGCTGCGGTTTTGGTTCCCCAGATAATAACGGGTAGACTTGGGTATAAATTCAAATCATTTCCTACTTCAATGCACATAACCTTCCTCAATCTTGCCATTTTTGCAGCCAGTCATTTTACTCTCATCCAGGTTAATTCTGCCATTCCTGTTTACACATACTCAAAATATTATAAGGCTAAATCCGGATTGGGGCATTCAGCATCATAAAGTAATCTTTATTTCTCTTCTTCCCAATCTCCTCAAGATATTTCATGTTTTCCAGACAGCTTTCTACGTCCCCTATGGCCAGCAAAACCATGTCGGAGAATTTTAAGGCATGCCCTTTGTCCTCCAAAATAGGATATCCTAAGTACATTCCCTTTTTATAGGTATCCACATATCCAACCAGCCTGTTTCTGCAGCCCAGGATATCAAGCCATCCCAGTGCAATCTGTCCAAAAAGGCCCGCCCCCCAGATGACTATCCGCTGAAAGGGTCTGGCAGTATTCAGCAGATTGAGATGGTACAAAAACCAAATACTCCTCCGTGTGAAAGAATCCATTTCCTTTTCGCACTTCTCCTGTATAAAACTCTCAAACAGGGATTTTATATCGTTTGCCTGAAGACGTTCCGCCTCCCCGGCATAGTCTCTGCATATCCAGTCATAATAGAGCGTCAGCTGTTTCCCCACCGCTTCGTAGGAGTGGTTCTGCAGATAACAGCCATATGCCTGTTCTATAATCCCACACAGTCTCCCATTCTGTCTGCATTCCAGATAGCGTCCAAATGCTTCATATATGTCTTCTCCCTGATATCCTTTTGTCAAAAAACAAGTATGCCCATCCTGTAAAAGCTCCGTTATTCCTGCCACGGGTGTCGATATTATGGGCACTTTATTGGCCATGCTTTCAACAATCACTCCCGGATACGACTCAACAGTGCTTGACAGAACCATCACATCTGCCTGAGCGAAATAATCCTCCACGTTCACCACAAAGCCTTCAAAAAACACTCTCTTATCCAGATTATGCCGTTCCACAAATTCCAGGCATTTTTTTCCATATAAATTGTCATTATCGCCCAGTATTGTCAATGTGACATTCAATCCAGCTTTAATACAAATCGATATAAACCTTAATGCTTCAAGCTGGTTTTTATGCTCCGCCAGCACGCCCACCATCAGAATATGTAATGCCCCGGAATCCGGCTCCTCTACAGCCTTCCTGGGCTTCTTACGCTTGTTTTCATACGCTACCCGGATACAGCGCGAGGAAATCCCAAGACCCTCTCCCCATCTTTTCACAAATAGTTCGGAATCCGCGCTGTGATAATGAGGATAGATATCCATCCATTTTATACTAAATACATCTAAATCTGTAGGATAGATGTTCATCAAATGAGGAATACCTAACTCCCTAGCCGCTAGCTCAACTGCAATGTTCACTTGAACGCTGTGGACTAAATCTGGCTTCTCTCTTGTGAGCAGCTTGACTATTTCATTGTAAACCCTAAGGCTTCCCTCTATGTCAATCCCTTCCATACAAGTGGATACAGGATATGTTACAGTTAATGAAGTCAGGCTGAAATATGCACATAGTTCATCATAAAGCGAAATATGCATCCCATTCTCATCGCTTGGAATTGCCACAACCACATCGCACCCACATTTACTCAAAATACCTGCCTGTGTCAACAACACTCTACTGGAACCGCCGGTTCCATAAGGGAAATCCAAAAAATAGACTATCTTTCTGCTTTTCTCCACCTCAGCCATTTTGCTCTCTCATCTCTTTTATTTGTATGCCACAATGATACATCTGTTTTCGCTAAAAGCCCGTCCACCGATTCCGCAAAGAACCTCAAACAGCTCACAGCTGACCTCTTTTTCGATTTCAAGGAAATTTTTTAGTCAGACTTCCTGCACCCTTTGCACAGAATGCATAAAAAATCCTGCTGCCTTGAACAGATTCCCTAAAGTCAAACAGTTCCATGTATATAAGTGGTTGTCCGCCTCGCTCCTAGTATATTCCGTATCGCATGATACGTTCGGCACATGGAATACAATCATACCATCATCTTTAAACTATATCCAAATTGTTATGGTGATTTCCAAATAACTCATGCCCTAAAACAATCTGTTTCTTGTCTACTTTTTGATACATCAGTTCTCTAACAATATTAATACATTCCTGAATATCCCAAACCATGACCAGAATCCAATCATAGCAATAATTCCCAATCTGGTTTATTGGGATAATCTTTTTCCCGGCAAGCCACCCATGCTTCCTTTTATCCACAAAGGCCTCTATGCTATATCTTTCATTAATTGCCTTCTCATTTTCAAAGAAAAAATTACCTGCGCCATAAACTAATATCTTTTCCTTTCCAATATCCCCATGACTTATTGCTGTTTCACTCCCATGCAAAGAAGTGAAAGCTCTTTTTACCTCTTCCGAAATCGCAATCCAATCTGGCAGACAAAATCTTTCCTTTCTTTCATCAATGCACTTTACTACAAATCTGTCTGTGACTCCGCAATGAACTCCTGTCCCATCCATACCTATATTCTTAATGAGAGATTCATATGGATTGATACAAATCCCATTCCGCGCAATAACATTCAAAGCCCAGAAGACTGCCCATGAATCATTGCTCCCCCTGATATTTCCCACCAGCGTCTCTTCCAAATCCTTTCCCCACAGCGCAAGGCTCCTGGATGTAGCCTCTTCCTGTTTCAGTTCCCGAAGAAGGTCATAATCCCTTCCGTATATGCTCCATCTGTTCTTCCATGTCCCCCATCCCCATGATGAGATGCGGCCGCAGCCATATACGTCATATTCCCCTTTTTCCAAGCCAATCGGCCAGCTATACCCGCTGACGGAATAAACATTATTATCACTCTGATATCTTTCAAAGCACTGCTCCATAAAAGCAATAAAATTCGCCGTAGGCACACAGTCATCCTCCAGAACGATGACAGCATCATACTCCCTGAAAGCATAATTTATACCAAAAACAATAGAATCTGCTAATCCCTTGTTTCGTTCTGATACAATGACCTCTTTTTCACACCAATCAATACCATAGATGAGCGCATTGACTTTTTCCCATTCTTCAACGTCTCTGTCATACTTCAGCCCGTCCTGAAAAATCAGCAATCCCTCCGGCTGTACTGTATTTCGCTTCAATGCATCCAGAACTTGCTTTGTATGATAACTTCTATTATAAGTAAATAATATCGTCGCAATCTTCATTTCACACATCTGCCCGCTCCAATTGTCTATTAAACTCAATCTGTTGTACCTTGGCCATAAAATGTTGGAAGTCAATATACTGCCTTCTTTTCAAATTCTCGAATAAATAATCACTAATCTGCCGATAATATGTTATGGTCGAAATAATCACTACGTGTTAGCCAATAACTGTGTTTGTTTCGGTTCAAGTCCATTTTATAGGCCTTAAAGAATTGTAGCATATGATTATCCAATATAATGCGAGGCGATAATCACATGAAAAATAAAATTGTGACCCTGTTTGACTGCATCAAAACCCTTTGTAAATCTGATATCGAAAGGATTATCAGCTTTGTGCTGGGTATCGTTTCTGCTAACCAGCAGCCGGACAGGCCGGCAT